>BNJU01004558.1_pt1 | contig 56581 bp, 56 predicted proteins | sample 8539281 | NCBI WGS metagenome assembly BNJU01 (sample SAMD00202456, study PRJDB9452) | human saliva metagenome | isolation source: human saliva | place: Japan
TCCGCGATGCCCCTCGAGCCGCCCTTCACCCACCCCGAGCTGTTCCACGCCTACGGCCTGCGCGCCCCCAAGGGACTGCTGCTCTACGGCCCGCCCGGCTGCGGCAAGACCCTCATCGCCAAGGCCGTGGCCACCTCCCTGGCTGATTCGCCCAGCGCCTCGGGCATCACAGGACGCCCGCCCGCGTTCCTCAACATCAAGGGTCCTGAGCTGCTGAGCAAGTTCGTCGGCGAGACCGAGCGCCAGATCCGTGCCATCTTCGACCAGGCCCGTAAGGCCGCCGCCGAGGACCGGCCGGTGGTCATCTTCTTCGATGAGATGGAGGCCCTCTTCCGCACCCGTGGCACCGGCGTGTCCTCCGACGTCGAGACCATGATCGTGCCCCAGGTCCTGGCGGAGATCGACGGCGTGGAGTCCCTGCGCAACGTCGTCATCATCGGGGCCTCCAACCGTGAGGACATGATCGACCCCGCCATCCTGCGCCCCGGGCGCCTGGACGTGAAGATCCGCATCAACCGGCCCGATGCGGCCGCTGCCGAGGAGATCCTCGCCCGGCACCTCATCGCCGACCTGCCCCTGGCCCCGGGCGAGCTCGCGGCCCATGGGGGAGACCGTGAGGCCACTGCCGCCTCCTTGCGACGGGTCGTCATCGATGCCCTTTACGCCCGCAACGAGGCCACCGCCGTCCTGGAGATCACCGAGGCCCACGCGGCCGGTGGCACCTCCACCCGCGTCCTTCACCTGGCCGACCTCACCAGCGGCGCCATGCTGGCCGCCATCGTCTCGCGCGCCAAGACCGCCTCCATCAGGACGAGGCTCGCCGGGGACAGGGCGGTCTGAGCGCAGCCAGGCTCCCGCTCGGCCGTCGAGACCGAGGCACGGCAGAACGAGGAGATCACCGGCGCCACCACCCCCGAGGGCTGGGCCCGGCTCATCGGCACCCGCACCTCGCAGATCCTCAGCGTGCGCAGACTCGGCAAGGAGAGCACATGAACGATGTCGGCTTTCAGCCCGGTCCGGTGACGCGACCCGTCGGCCTGGAGACCGAGTTCGGGGTCCTGCGCCCGGGCGACGCCTACGCCAACCCCGTGGTCCTGTCCACCCGCGTGGTGGAGGCCTACTGCGCAGGCTCCGGCGTGCCCACCGTGCGGTGGGACTACGAGGGAGAGGATCCCTGGCCGACCTGCGCGGCGGCAGGCTCCGGCGCTCCGCCGCCCACCCCAGCCAGCTCACCGACGACCCCTGCCCGCCCCTGCGCCCTCGGGCGATGCACCGTCGGCCGATGCGGGGAGACGGCAGACCCTCCGCCGGCCCCCTGGGGGTCGCGCGCTCGCCCCAGTGCCGCCGAGGCAGCCCTGCCCCGGGCCACGACTGCGGTCCTGGTCAACGGCGCCCGGTTCTACGTCGACCACGCCCACCCCGAGTACTCCTCACCCGAGGTCCTCACACCCCGCGACGCCCTGATCTGGGACCGCGCCGGTGAGGTGGTCGCCCGGCGCGCCATGACGGCCCTGGGTGACGAGGGCGATCGGGATGGGACACCGGTGGAGATCGTCCTGTACAAGAACAACGTGGATGGCAAGGGTGCGGCCTACGGCTCCCACGAGAACTACCTCGTGCGGCGCGATGTGCCCTTCGAGGAGCTGGCCGCGGTCCTGACCCCCTTCCTCGTCACCAGGCCCGTCATCGCCGGTGCCGGCCGGGTCGGGATCGGGCAGCGCAGTGAGCACCCCGGATTCCAGGTCAGCCAGCGCGCCGACTACGTCGAGTCCGAGATCGGCCTGCAGACCACGTTCAACCGCCCCATCATCAACACCCGCGACGAACCGCACGCCGACAATGCCCGCTGGCGCAGGCTTCACGTCATCAACGGTGACGCCAACCGCTTCGACGTTCCCATCTACCTCAAGGTCGCCACCACCGACCTGCTTGTCTGGTTCCTGGAGCAGGCGTGCACCGAGGGCTCCGGCCCGTTCAAGGAGGCTCTGGCCCGCGTCAAGGACCTGGCCATCATCGGCGATCCTGTCGAGGAGCACTGGGCCCTCTCCCACGACCCCACCCTGTCTCACGAGCTGCGAACCCAGGCCGGGGCCTTGACCGCCCTGGCGATTCAACGCGCCTTCCTCGATGCCGTCAGCCCCACTGTCACCCGTGTCGAGGACGCCCGGGCTCATCGCGCCCTGGCTCTGTGGAGGCAGGTCCTCGACGCCCTGGAGCAGTGGCGCCATGACGGATCCGGCCCTGCTGCTCAGATGGTGGAATGGGTTGCCAAGTACGAGCTCTGCGAGGGACTGCGCCGCAGGTCGGGAACCGGCTGGGACGACCCCCGTCTGGCCGCTCTCGACATCCAGTGGGCCGACCTGCGACCGGGACGATCCGTCGTCGACAAGCTCGACGCCGCCGGCAGGATCCACCGGCTGGTCACCGACGCGGAGATCCAAAACGCGGTCGACACGCCCCCCGAGGGCACGCGCGCCGCTATCCGGGGAACCGCCATCCGCCGTCACCGGCAGGTCGTGGGAGCCTCCTGGACCTGCCTGCTCCTCGACGTGCCGGGTGCCCCCGCTCTGGCGCGTCTGCGCCTGCCAGACGACGTGGTCGTCGGCTCTGATGAGACGGCGACCATCCTGGAGGAAATTGGTCGCCGGGCAGATCCTGAGAGACACTGAGCCTCACAGTGCGCTCACCAGCGGTGAGCAGCTGGGCAGGACGAGTGAAGGAGCAACACATGACGCCGCAGCACGCCAGTCAGTCCCATGGGCAGGTCCGTCGCACCGGCGTCGAGACCACTGCAGCCGACGCCGACCAGGCCATCAGCACCGGTACATCCGCGTCGGCCGAGCAGGCCAGTGACGTTGACAGCATCCTCGACGAGATCGACTCGGTCATCGAGACCAATGCCGCGGCCTTCGTCCAGGGCTTCGTTCAGAAGGGCGGCCAGTGAGCATGAGCAGCTCACGGCCCTTGGCGCGGCGCATCATCGGGGTGGAGACCGAGTACGGCATCACCTGCGCCCCCACCACCGACGGCCCTCCTCCCATGGACGCCGACCACGCTGCTCGTGAGCTCTTCGAACCCGTGGTCCAGCGCTCTCGCTCCTCGAACGTCTTCACTCGCGGGGGCGCTCGCCTCTACCTGGACGTGGGCTCCCACCCCGAGTTCGCCACCGCCGAGTGCGACCGCCTCGAGGACGTGCTCGCTCAGGACCGCGCCGGTGAGCTCGTCATGGCCGATCTCGTCGAGCAGGCCAATGCGCACCTGGCAGCCTCGGGTGTCCCCGGGCGGATCCACCTGCTGAAGAACAACCGCGACGCTGAGGACAACGGCTTCGGGTGCCACGAGAACTACCTCGTGCGGCGTCGTGGAGACTTCTGGAACGACGCCCGCACTCTCGTACCCCACCTGGTGACCCGGCAGATCCTCGTCGGCGCCGGCCATATCACCGCAGGCGGGGACGCTCGGCCCGCCGCCGACGGGCTCCGGGGCTATGTCTTCTCCCAGCGGGCCGACCAGATGTGGGACGCCGTCTCCTCAGCCACGACCCGGGCCAGGCCGCTGATCAACACCCGGGACGAACCGCATGCCGATGCCGAGCGTTACCGGCGCATGCACGTCATCGTCGGGGACTCCAACATCGCTCAGGGATCCACCCTGCTCAAAGTGGCGGCCATGGACCTGCTCCTGGACTACCTGGAGCACGGGGGAGACCTCGGCGACCTGGCCCTGGCCGACCCCATGAGGGCCATTCGCGACACCTGCCATGACATGACTGGAGGGGGTGCTCCTGGAACGGTCTGACGGGCGGACCATCACGCCGTTGGAGATGCAGGCCGAGCACCTCGGGCGTCTCCGTGACCACGTTGCGCAGGGCATCGAGGTCACTGCTCTGCACGAAGCCGCACTGGAACTGTGGGAACGAGGACTCCAGGCCCTGCGCCTGCAGCAGCCCGAGATCGTGGACACGGAGCTGGACTGGGCGGTCAAGCAGCGGCTGCTGACCCGTTACTGCCAGCGGCACGACACCGATCTGACCGATCCCCGGGTGAGCCGCCTGGCCCTGGCCTACCACGACGTCTCTCCCGGTGAGGGACTGCGACAGCGTCTGGAGGACGCTGGTCTCCTGCACCGATTCGTTGACGAGGCGACCTGCCGCCGGGCGGTGGATACCCCACCTGCGACCACGCGTGCGCGCCTGCGTGGCGCCGTCGTCGGCCGGGCCGAGGACCTGCGCCGTGACGTGAGTGTTGACTGGGTGCGGGTTCGGCTCGACGACGGCGTCTGCTCACCTGTTACGCTGAATGATCCCTTCTGTGCCGTAGACGAGCGCATCGATGCACTCCTGGAGAGCATGGAGCACTCGGCAACCGACCTTCCCAACGGGGTGTGAACGGTGAGGCTCACGGCACTGGTCAGGCGACAGACGGAAGACGCAACATGAGTACTACCTCCCCTCTGGACCCCGAAGCGGGCATGCCCCTGACACGGCGTCAGCGCCGTGCGCTCGAACGTGCTCAGCAGGCCCAGCAGGAGGCAGCGACCCAGGACCTGCCGGCACTGTCTCAACCTGCTGCGCAGACACGCCCTGCCGGTACTGTGTCCCCCGGCACTCGAACCACAACCGGCACACCGGCGCCGCGCACTGAGCTGCAACCGCAGCCGCAGCGTCAGCCACGGACCCTGCCACAGCCTCAGGAGCTGGGTAGCAGCCATGATCGTCGCAACGCGCACAGGCCGTCCGCACGAACTGATCGACGCGATCACCCTCATGAGCCCGGGTACCGACAGGACGAGGTGGTCGCCGAGACCCAGGAGCCCGAACCGACGCAGCGGCAACGTACTCTGGGCGGTCCGCTGGGGCGTATGCCGCGGGGGCCCCTGGCGGTCGCCCTCATCGGTGTCGTCGTCCTTGCCATGATCCTGGTGCCGCTGGCTGTCAACAAGCTCGTCTCCGGAAGGAACGGAGCGGGCACCAGCACCGCGGCTCAGTCAACCGTGTTGGATGGCAACGCACCTCTCAGTCAGCTGCTGACGGTCAGCGGACGGGTCGGATCAGGGGTGGCCCCCTCCGTCGAGCTGAACGGCGACGCCTCTCTGTCAGCCCCCAGCTCGGTACTGACCGACGTCGTCCAGACCGGGCAGGGGCGCGCTGTCTCCGCGGGGACGCCTGTGATCCTGCAGGTCTCACAGTTCTCCGGTCTCAACGGGAGCAACACGACGGGTAACGAGGCAGGGTATAAGCTCTGGCAGGGCCTGCTCGGTCCCGAGGTGGGCGACTACATCAACGCGGCGGTCTCCGGCCAGCGCGAAGGCGCACGCGTCGTTCTGCGCGAACCGGCCCAGGAGGAGGACGGCTCCCGGACGACGAAGATCACCGTTGTCGACCTCTTACCCACCACTGCGACAGGGGAGACGAAGCAACCGGCGGCAGGGGCCCCCACCGTGACCGAAGGACCGGATGGCTCCATCACCGTCAGCAGCGCTGGACTTCCTGCACCGACTCGAGTGTCCACAGAGATCCTCATCAAGGGCACCGGTCCGCAGATCGGTTCCCAGGACCGTCTGATCGCTCGGACCACGATGGTCAGCTGGGCCACGGGACAGCCCCTCGAGAAGTCAACCTTCGGGCACCAGGAGCCGCCCAAGCAGCTCGACATGAGCAACGCGCTGGTGGGAGTCTCGCAGAACCTGGTTGATATCACTGTCGGCTCCCGGGTGGTCCTCTCGCTGCCCGCTGAGCAGGCGCAGGGCAAGGAACCAGTCGTCGTCGTGATCGACGTCCTGGCCAAGGACCCTGTCCAGGCTTCCGGAGCCTCTGGGGCGCGTGCAGGCAGTGAGTCGAGCCCCACTCCTGACATCTCCGCCGGCCCAACATCCAAGGACCAGTCATGAGCGTTGCCATCCGCATCATTCCCTGTCTGGACGTCAAGGACGGTCGTGTCGTCAAAGGCGTCAACTTCCAGGGTCTCAAGGATGCCGGAGACCCCGTGGAGCTCGCCTCCCGCTACGGCGCCCAAGGGGCCGACGAGATCACATTCCTCGATGTCTCGGCCTCGCACGAGGGCCGTTCCACCATGTTGGACGTGGTCCGCCGTACTGCCGAGCAGGTCTTCGTTCCGCTGACCGTCGGCGGGGGGAGTGCGCTCAGTCGATGACGTGGACCAGCTGCTGCGTGCAGGGGCGGACAAAGTCGGTATCAACACTGCGGCCATCAACCGTCCCGAACTGTTGACGGAGGTGGCGCAGCGTTTTGGCAATCAGGTGATCGTCCTGTCGGTGGATGCGCGTCGGTGCCCTTCCGGCGTCTCAACGGCCTCCGGCTTCGAGGTCACCACGCACGGAGGGCGGACCTCCACCGGCATTGATGCAGTCGCCTGGGCGGTTCAAGGAGCCGAGCTCGGCGCCGGTGAGATTCTCCTGAACTCCATGGATGCCGACGGTGTCACCAAAGGATTCGACACTGAGATGATCGACGCCGTTCGTCGGCGGGTCCGGGTGCCACTCATCGCCTCCGGCGGTGCCGGATCCCCGCAGGACTTCGTCACGGCGGCCAACCACGGTGCCGACGCCGTTCTGGCAGCCTCAGTGTTCCACTACGGAGTGATGACCATCGCTGCGGCCAAGAATGCGCTGCACGACGCAGGCCATCCGGTCCGTTGAAAGCTGGGGGAGACTGAACGGCGGGTGAGGCGCCGGCGCACTGTCCGCTCTTGAAGATGCCTGTGTGGCTGAGTAACGCCTGTCATGCTTCTGCAACATGCTGAACATTACTGAGTATCATCTAGATGGAGAGATGTTCTGAACAACATGGGTCCATGTCCTGACAGGCAATACAATTTGCAGCCCGGAGGGTATATTCCTGGTGGATTCGGTCCTCGTCCTGATGAGAAGAGCTCGTTGGGGAACTGGGCTCTTGGCCTGGGTTTCACAGGTTTCCTGTGCTACGGGGCGAAGAGGGGGTAGCATGTCCATCCGGGCCGATGGGGTGTTCTCCCCGTTGAGATGAGGTTGTTCTCAGGGTGTGATATGTGTTCTCGTGTAGGCTGAGTGCTGCGCTCCGCCCCAGGGGAGGAATAATGAGTGAATTGAATCCTTACCAGGCAGCTCCTTACCGTCAGAGAGCTGCTGGTTCCTCTTACCCTTCTGATTTGGATGTCGCCTTTCAGTCCGGTTCAGGTATGTCGTCAGTCCAGAACGGTTACTACAGTGCGGATGATCTTGGCGATCAGTCGCTCCCCTTCCCGGCTGCATCGGGAGGCCAGATGGTCCCTCTATCCGGGGGATGGTCAGCAATCGTACAGCCAGCCCTACTGGCAGCCCTACAGCCAGCAGTACCCTTATCCGTCTCCTTCTTACGGCCCGTATCCGCCATATGGTCAGGCTGTGTATTGGGGGGGTGTCTTACGATCCGCGTCGGTATGAGGCCAACGCCCTCGGTGGGTGGGCGCTCGGGCTCGGTATTGCGAGCATCGTCGCGAACTGCTTTTATTTCGGTCTGATTTTGGGTGTACCGGCGATCGTCGTCGGAGTGCTGGGTGTGGGTGCCGCCAATGAGGGGCGTGCCTCGAACAAGGGACTGTCGATAGCTGGAGTGGCGACGGGCGCCATTGGCGCTATCATCAGTGCTGTCTCCATTATTCCGTTCATGGTGATGATGCTTCGATGAACTGTATGCCTGAAGACTGCTGCGCGCATGCCTCGACGAGGCCCGAGCGCTCCGATGGGCGCGCGGGAGCCGGAATGCGGGTCGGACTGGGGCTTCTGATGGTTCTGTCCGCCCTGCCGGGTGGCCTCATCGTGCTGCGCGCTCTGACTCTGCCCCGCAACTCTCCGGGGCTTCCCGACCTCTGCCCGCTTCACCGCACCACTGGGCTGTGGTGCCCGCTGTGCGGAGGTACCCGGGCGACTCGGGAGCTCATACACGGCGACCTGTGGGCCGCTATGGGTTACAACCCCTTTGCGCTTGCGCTGGAGGCGGTGGCCGTTCTCCTGGTGGCGCGCTGGTTGCTCGCATCCGCCCGAGGCCTGCGACGACCGCTCGTCACCGGTGGGGAGGGCATCCTTTTCGGGGTCGCGCTGGCCGTCTTCGCGGTGGTACGCAACCTGCCAGGCATGTGGGTCTACCTCGGCCCTCTGCTTGGCCCTCCGGGCTGAGCAGCACACGATGTGCATAATGCGGATGTGACTCTCGATTCCCAGATCTCTGCGCGCCTGAAGCGCAACACCGACGGCCTGGTCTGCGCCGTCGTCCAGCAGTACGACTCACATGAGGTCCTCATGGTGGGGTGGATGGACGATGAAGCGCTCCGGCGCACCCTGGAAGAGGGACGAGTGACCTTCTGGTCGCGGTCGCGGCGCGAGTACTGGCGCAAGGGGGACACGTCCGGACACGCGCAGTACGTCAAGTCCGTCCATCTGGACTGCGACGGCGACGCCCTCCTGATCAAGGTCGATCAGGTCGGAGCCGCCTGCCACACCGGCGAGCGCAGCTGCTTCCTGGCCGGCGGTGATCTGGGAGCGCACGTGGGAGACCGTCCCAGCTGACCACTCCTCGGTCAGCGCGGTTTGGCGATTTGCAACAGACGGCCTCGGGCCGTCACGATGGATACAGACAGGCGCTCTACCGAGCGCCGGCAGGCAACATCGGGGAGGTGTGTGATGACCTCGTTCGAGGCGATGGTGGCCGAGGCCAAGATGGCCGCCGAAGGTCGCGCTTCGCTGGTACCCCTGGCCCGCCTGAGAGAGGCCTCCCGCCTGGTTCCCGGCGCCATCAGCGCCCTGTCCAGCCTGCGCACCGATGATCGGGCGGTCACAGTGATCGCCGAGGTCAAGCGCTCCACGGCCACGTTCGCCGACCTCAGTGGCGTTGGGGATCCGGGGATGCTGGCCTGCTTCTACGCCGCCGGCGGCGCCGCCTGCGTCTCAGTGGTCACCGGGCCGAGTGCCACGCGAGGCTCCCTCAAGGACCTGGATGCAGTCAGGGCCTCCGTGGATCTTCCCGTCCTCGCCAACGACCTGGTGGTCACGCCCTACCAGGTGCACGAGGCCCGGGCTCACGGAGCCGATCTGCTCATGCTCGACGCCCGCCTTGAGCCCCTCGTGCTCGAAGGGCTCATCGAGAGGGTGCACTCCCTGGGGATGGGCGCCGTTGTCGAGGTCCGTACCCGCCGTGAGGCGCTGACCGCAGTCGATGCGGGGGCCTGCATCGTGGCCATCGACACCCGTGATCCCGACACCCTGGCCGTCGACTGCAGCCTGTTCGACCAGGTCACTGACGTTCTGCCGGCGCAGGTCGTGCGGATCGCCGCCGGAGGAGTCAGAGGCCCGCACGATGTCATGAGCTTCGCGCGCTGCGGCGCCGATGTCGTCCTCGTCGGTGAGGCCATCATCCGCTCCACCGACCCCCAGCAGTTCGTTGCCGAGCTGGTCGCCGCCGGCGCCCACCCGGCACTGATCCCCTCCGCCCATCGAGAGGTTCTCTGAGTGCCTGTCGCCGCCCTTTCCGCCATGATGCCAACGATGCCAACGATGCCAACACTGCTGACGATGCCGTTCACGGCCGCGCTGACCGCAGGCATACCGAGCCCGTCCTCGGCCGTGTGGTACCTCGGCCCCATCCCGGTGAGGGCCTACGCGTTGTGCATCCTCACCGGGGTCTTCGTGGCCGTGTGGTGGTCGGACCGGCGCTACCGGGCCCGGGGAGGCCGACCGGAGCTGGTCCTCGACGTCGCCATCGTGGCCGTGCCGGCTGGAATCGTGGGTGCCCGTCTCTACCACGTGATCTCCTCGCCCGACGACTACTTCGGCCCCAACGGCGACCTGGCCCGTATCCCGCAGACATGGCAAGGGGGCCTGGGAATCTGGGGAGGCATCGCCGGCGGGGTCCTGGCTGGGGTGCTCCTACTGCGCCATCGCGGCCTGCGCGTAGCCCCGTTGGCCGACGCCGTCGCCCCGACCCTGCTGGTCGCTCAGGCGATCGGCCGACTGGGCAACTGGTTCAACCAGGAGCTCTACGGCTCCCCGACGACGCTGCCCTGGGGACTACGGATCGACGAGGCCCACCTGCCGGCGGGATCCACCTACCCACCCGGCACCCTGTTTCATCCGACCTTCCTCTATGAGGCCCTGTGGAACCTTGCTGGGGCGGTTCTTCTGGTGTGGATCGGCAGGCGGATGCTCGCCCGCAGCGGCGTCACGGGCGGCAGGCTGCTGTGGGTGTACCTCATGGTCTACACCGCCGGCCGGGTGTGGATCGAGATGCTGCGCATCGACGAGGCCGAGACGGTCCTCGGCCTGAGACTGAACGTGTGGACCTCCATCGTCATCTTCCTCGTCGGCGCTCTTGGACTGGCCCTCACCTCTCGGCGCCCCCTGAGCGACGCCATCGACAGGCCGGGGCGCGGGACGAGGAAGGACCGCTCGGCTGCCGAGGAGGATGACTCCGTCGAGGACGCCGCCGCTGAGCATGACTCGCCTGAGGGACGCCTCACCGGCAGAACCCGCCGCTACGGCGTCGGCCCACCCAGGTCAGACGGATTCGTAAAGAACGAATCGAGGAGCTGCTCGCCATGCCGGCGGACGGCAACCGGGTGAGGATGATCGCAACCTGACAACTGACGGGATTCCTCCTCGTGCACAGGGCCCGATGTCCCGTATTCTGAACCCATGCGTAGAGCCAAGATCGTATGTACCCTCGGACCCGCTACTGACTCTCCCGAGCAGGTGCAAGCGCTCGTGGACGCCGGCATGAACGTCGCGCGCATCAACCGCTCCCACGGTCGCGCCGAGGACCAGGAAGAGGTCATCGGCCGCATCCGTGAGGCCGCAGCCGCTTCCGGCCGAGCCGTCGCCATCCTCGTCGACCTCCAGGGCCCCAAGATCCGACTGGGACGTTTCGTAGACGACCAGAAGGTCATGCTCAACAAGGGTGATGAGTTCACCATCACCATTGATGACGTTCTGGGCACCGTCAAGCGTGCCTCCACCACCTTCAGGGACTTCCCGGCGACTGCCGCCCCGGCGACCGGCTCCTCATCGACGACGGCAACGTCGCGGTACGTGTCGTGGCCGTCACCGACACCGATGTCGTCACCAAGGTCGAGGTGCCCGGCTACGTCTCCAACAACAAGGGCATCAACCTGCCCGGTGTCGCCGTCTCCGTTCCGGCCCTGAGCGAGAAGGACCGCGAGGACCTGCGCTGGGCCCTCAAGATCGGTGCCGACCTTATCGCCCTGTCCTTCGTGCGCGACGCAGACGACATCAAGGACGTCCACGAGATCATGGACGAGGTCGGCGTGCGTATTCCGGTCATCGCCAAGATCGAGAAGCCCCAGGCGGTGGAGAACCTCTTCGACATCGTCTCCACCTTTGACGGCATCATGGTCGCCCGTGGTGACCTCGGTGTGGAAATGCCCCTGGAGGCCGTCCCGCTGGTGCAGAAGCGGGCCATCGAGCTGGCCCGCCGCCAGGCCAAGCCGGTCATCGTGGCCACCCAGGTCCTGGAGTCCATGATCCAGAACCCGCGGCCCACGCGGGCCGAGGCCTCCGACTGCGCCAACGCCATTCTCGACGGCGCCGACGCCGTCATGCTCTCCGGTGAGACCTCCGTGGGTGCCTACCCCATCGAGGCCGTGCGCACCATGGCCAGTATCATCGAGAACGTTGAGGAGCACGGAGGGGAGCGCATCCCCGGCCTGGGCTCCTACCCGCAGACGCGAGGTGGGGCACTGACCCGCGCCGCTGCGGAGATGGGCGAGCACCTCGACGTCACCTACCTGGTGACCTTCACCCAGTCAGGTGACACCGCCCGGCGCCTGTCGCGTCTGCGCTCGCCGCTTCCGCTGCTGGCCTTCACCCCGCTGCACGAGACTCGCAACCAGCTCGCCGTCTCCTGGGGTGTGCAGTGCTACGAGGTGCCCGAGGTCCAGCACACTGACGAGATGGTGGCCCAGGTCGATGAGATCCTTCAGGACAAGCATCTGGCCCAGCCTGGGGACACCGTCGTCATCGTGGCCGGAATGCCTCCGGGCACGCCCGGCTCGACCAACTCGATCCGTGTCCACACCGTCGGTGAGACGGGCGACTACAAGGTCTGAGCACCGGCTCCGATCCGCCGAGGGGTCTCCCACTATCACCGGGAGGCCCCTCGCCCCGGTTCAGGGCGACGTGGTCCGGCATCTGCTTCCCGCCGAGGGATCGGTGGGGGTGGGGTGAGGGAGTCGCAGCTCGGACCTGTGCGGTCACAGCGTCATCGCCGTAGCCACCACTGTGGAGTCAGATCGGCAAGAGTCGTCGTCTTCCCAGCTTCGTAGTCGATCATTACCTCGACAGCGCCGAACCGGCTCGGCATCAGCTGCGTCATCATTTCTCGACATGCTCCGCAAGGTGGACCGGTACGGCCGTCGCGCATGATCGTCAGAACACGCCGGATTGCATCCTCGCCGTTGGTGACCATGTTGAGGATCGCGTTGCGCTCGGCACAGATTCCCAGTGTGCAGGCCGTATCCACGCAGACGCCCGTATAGATTCTTCCCGAGGCCGACTCCACTGCAGCTGCGACTCCGCCCGCCTCGATGTATGAAGACACGTGGCGAGGACGCTGAACCGCCTTGGCCGCTTCGTACAGTGAGACCCACGTGGTGCTCAAGGTGCTCTCCATCTGACTGGTCTGTCCTGAGGTGGGGCTGGGTAGGGACTTGTTGGTACCTCCGGTGGGACTCGAACCCACAACACTCCGATTTTGAGTCGGATGCCTCTGCCAATTGGGCTACGGAGGCACGCCGTCCGCTTTTGCGGGGGCGCTAACAGCGAGATCATACTAGGATCACAGCCGTGAGCAATGAGTCCAGCACCACCAAGTCCCGCCGGGTGCTCGTCGCCGAGGACGAGACCCTCATCCGCCTTGACATCGTCGAGACTCTCACCGACGCCGGCTACGAGATCGTCGCTGAGGCCGCAGATGGTGAGGAGGCCGTCCGCCTGGCTGATGAGCATGACCCTGACCTGTGCGTTCTTGACGTCAAGATGCCGGTGACTGACGGCATCACCGCGGCGGAGAGGATTCTCGAGAAGCATAACTGCGCCGTCGTCATGCTGACCGCCTTCTCCCAGACCGAGCTCGTCGAACGAGCCAGCGCCGCCGGCGCCATGGCCTACGTCGTCAAGCCCTTCACCCCGGCGGATCTCATCCCGGCACTTGAGATCGCCATGTCACGGCATGAGGAGATTCTCTCCCTGGAGAGTGAGATTTCTGACCTCACCGAGCGCTTCGAGACCCGCAAGCGCGTCGACCGGGCCAAGGGGCTGCTCATGGAGCGCATGGGGCTGAGCGAGCCGGAGGCCTTCCGCTGGCTGCAGAAGACCTCCATGAACCGGCGTCTGACCATGCGCGAGGTGGCCGATGCCGTCATCGAGCAGGTCGGTTCGGCCAAGAAGGACTAAGCCCCCACTGACCGCCTTCTGCGGTGCGGCGCCTCAGGTGAACAGGCTGCGCAGTGTCCCGACGGCGATGGTCCGCTCATCGTCATCCGTGACCGTCACCTGGTAGACCACGGTACGACGGCCTCGGTGGAGAGGAACGGCGGTGGCCTTCACCCAGCCCCGGGACACGGAGCGCAAGTGGCTGACCGTCAGTTCCGCACCCACCGGGACGGCACCGTCGGGCGCCGCCGAGCGCGCGGCCACGGAAGCGGCCGTCTCGATGATGGCGGCGGTGGCACCGCCGTGCAGGATTCCGACGACCTGTCGGGCCCCGTCGACCGGCATCCGGACCTCGGTCCGATTCGCGTCGCGAGTCACCACCTCCATCCCGAGGGTCTCCATGAGCGTGCCCTCCTCACTGTCCTCCAGCACCGCGTGCAGTGCTGAGGAGGCGGAGACGGCAGAGCCCGCGGGACGCGGATCCGGGTACGGGCGCCGGGCAGGGTCCGGGAAGGCCACGGCAGAGGCGCTTGCGCCGGAGTAGGAGGCCGCAGTGACGCGGCCCACGGGGCCCAGCGGTCCGACGACAGCCGGTGAGCTGGGGGAGTCGGCGGAGGCTGGAGAGGCCTCGGAGTCACTGGAGCCCACTACGCTGCTGGGGGAGAGGGGCGAGTCGGACTGTGGATGGGTCATGGGCCTAGGCTGGCACGGTGAGCACCACCGCGACCAGCCCTGCGACGAGTCCAACACCTCAGTCCCCCTCGGACCCGGTTCCCGAGCGGCTTCTTCTCATCGACGGACACTCGATGGCCTTTCGCGCCTTTTACGCGCTGCCCGTCGACAACTTCACGACGTCGACCGGCCAGTCCACCAATGCCGTCCACGGCTCGTGTCCATGTTCCTGTCGCTGCTGGACAACGAGCGACCCACCCACGTGGCGGTCGCCTTCGACCTGCCCGGAGGCACCTTCCGCACCGAGGAGTACGCCGAGTACAAGGGAACCCGCGATGAGACACCGCAGCCCTTCCTCGGGCAGGTCGAGCTCATCCAGCAGGTCCTGGAGGCCATGGGCGTCACAGCGCTCACCGCGCCGGGCTACGAGGCCGACGACATTCTGGCGACCTTGGCGACCTCGGCACAGGCCGAGGGCATGGAGGTCCTCATCTGCTCCGGAGACCGTGACTCCTTCCAGACGGTCACCGAGCGGTGCACCGTGCTCTACCCAGTCAAGGGCGTGTCAACACTGCGCCGCATGACGCCTCAGGAGGTGGAGGAGCGCTACGGGGTGACGCCCGAACGCTACCCGCACCTCGCCGCCCTGGTCGGCGAGACCAGCGACAACCTCCCCGGAGTGCCGGGGGGTGGGCCCCAAGACCGCCGCCAAGTGGCTCAACCTCTACGACGGGCTCGACGGCGTCATCGCTCACGCGGACCAGATCAAGGGTAAGGCCGGACAGTCGCTGCGCGACCATCTCGACGACGTCGTGCGCAACCGCCGCCTCAACCACCTGCTCACCGACCTGGATCTCGGAGTCCTCCCGCGCACCGACCTGCGCCTCGCCGGTGCCGACCGATCCGCCCTGGCGCGCGTGTTCGAGGCCCTGGAGTTCCGCACCCTGCACCAACGGGCGCTACGCATCCTGAGCTTCACCGACACCTCCGATCACGTCGAGCCGGGCGAGGCGGAGGAAGCCGGCGCCTTGAACGCACTGAGCGATCTGGAGATCGTCTCGCTGGGACACGATCTTGCCGCGGGGCAGCTGGCTGAATGGTTGGAGACCAGTCTGTCGGCGGATGGTGATAACGGCACCCGCCCCCTGGGGGTCGATGTTGTCGGCGTCCTCAGACCCGTCGAGGGCGATGCCGCACTCGTGTCGCTGTCCGACGGCTCTCGGGCGGTGGTCGTCGACCTCACCGAGATCCTGCCTGAGGATGAAGCCGCCCTGGCCCGGCTCCTGGCCGACGTGGAGCGCCCCAAGCTCGTCGCCGACGCCAAGGGCAGCTGGCACGCCCTGAGCGCCCGGGGGCTCACGCTCGACGGCGTCGTCGCAGATCCCTCCCTGGCCGGCTACCTGTGTCGCCCGGAACAGCGCAGCTACGACGTCGACACCCTCACCCAGCGCTGGCTCGGCATCGATCTGGCCGCCGTCAACGAGGGGCGAGCCCCGGCTGGCGACAGTTCCCGTGAGTCCCAGAGCGCCTTCGACCTCGAGGCCCTCACCTCCGAGGCCGTTCCCGCATCCCACCTGGCCAGTGCGGGTCGGGCCGCCGCCCTGCTCCCGCTCCAGGTCGTGCTCGATGAGCAGATGGCGGCTCGTGATGCCTTGGGGCTCTTCACCGACCTGGAGATGCCCGTGGCAGCGACCTTGACCGTCATGGAGAACGCCGGCATCGCCGTCGACGACGCCGTGCTCCAAACCCGCCAGACCGAGCTCGACGCCCGCGTGACCCACGCCGCTGAGGGTGCCTACGCCGCCGCCGGGCGAGAGCTCAACCTCTCCAGTCCCAAGCAGCTCCAGGCCGTCCTATTCGACGAGCTGAAGATGCCCAAGACCCGTAAGACCAAGACCGGCTACACCACGGATGCCGACGCCTTGGCCGGGCTGTATGCCAAGACCTCCCACCCCTTCCTAGAGCACCTTCTCGAGCACCGCGACGCCATCAAGCTGCGGCAGACGGTGGAGGGGCTGCGCAAGGCGATCCAGCCCGATGGCCGCATCCACACCACCTTCCAGCAGACCATCGCCGCCACAGGGCGCCTGTCCTCCACGGACCCCAACCTGCAGAACATTCCGGCCCGGCACGAGGAGGGGATGCGCATCCGCGAGGCCTTCACCGTTGGCGAGGGCTACGAGTGCCTCATGACCGCCGACTACTCCCAGATCGAGATGCGCATCATGGCGCATCTGTCCGCAGACCAGGCGCTGATCGATGCCTTCCGCAGCGGGGAGGACCTGCACCGCTACGTCGCGGCCCTGGTCCACGGCATCGACGTTGAGGACGTCACCGCCCAGCAGCGCAGCCACGTCAAGGCCATGAGCTATGGACTGGCCTACGGGCTGTCGACCTTCGGGCTGGCCCGTCAGCTCGGTATCGACAACGCCGACGCAGCAGATCTGAGGAACGCCTACTTCGCCAGGTTCGGGAAGGTTCACGACTACCTGGAGTCCGTGGTGGAGCAGGCGCGCCGCGACGGATACACCGAGACGATGTTCGGGCGGCGCCGTTACCTTCCCGACCTGACCAGCGACAACCGGCAGCGCCGTGAGATGGCTGAGCGGGCCGCCCTCAACGCTCCCATCCAGGGCAGCGCCGCCGATATCGTCAAGAAAGCCATGATCGACGTCGACAGCGCCCTGACCGAGCGGGCACTAGCAAGCCGCATTCTTCTGCAGATTCACGACGAGCTTCTCATCGAGGTCGCGCCCGGAGAGGCCGAGGCGGTCGAGAACCTCCTCAAGGAGCAGATGGGCGGGGCGGCAGAGCTCTCGGTCCCCCTGGACGTCGCCGTCGGACGAGGGCGCACCTGGCGTGAGGCCGCCCACTAGAGAGCCCTTCCGGGACCCGTGCTCATCGGTCGAAGAAGCCGGTGATATATGAATGAGATCGGTACGTCATCCTTTTGACATCAAGTCGTCAGATGACGTGAGCGATTGCACGTACGTACGGGATAATGCTTGAGCATCGTCTAGTCACGGATTCGTCACGTACTGCTAAGGTTCACTCGTGCGCTCCTGGGCGTCTCCTATGAGACTGATCCAACCAGGTCGATGAATTGGTCCGGGCCGATTCGCGTCGCTGGGGAGCGCGCAGTCCCTATCAACCCGATCCAACTATCCGCATTCGGAGCATCCACTCAATGACAACCACCACGCCCAGCCCCGCCCCGGTCGCCGTCAACGACATCGGTTCGACCGAGGAGATCCTCGCCGCCGTTGACGAGACCATCAAGTACTTCGATGACGGCGACATCGTCGAGGGCACTGTCGTCAAGGTCGACCGTGATGAGGTCCTCCTCGACATCGGCTACAAGACCGAAGGCGTCATCCTCGCTCGCGAGCTGTCCATCAAGCACGACGTCGACCCCGATGAGATCGTCTCCGTCGGCGATGAGATCGAAGCCCTCGTCCTGCAGAAGGAGGACAAGGAAGGGCGTCTGCTCCTGAGCAAGAAGCGCGCGCAGTACGAGCGCGCCTGGGGCACCATCGAGCGCATCAAAGGAGGAGGACGGCGTCGTCACCGGCTCCGTCATCGAGGTCGTCAAGGGTGGTCTCATCCTGGACATCGGCCTGCGCGGCTTCCTGCCCGCCTCCCTGGTGGAGATGCGTCGCGTTCGCGACCTCCAGCCCTACGTGGGCCGCGAGCTCGAGGCGAAGATCATTGAGCTGGACAAGAACCGCAACAACGTGGTCCTCTCCCGCCGCGCCTGGCTCGAGCAGACCCAGTCCGAGGTCCGCACCAACTTCCTGCAGACCCTGCAGAAGGGGCAGGTCCGCTCCGGTGTCGTGTCCTCCATCGTCAACTTCGGTGCCTTCGTGGACCTGGGTGGCGTCGACGGTCTGGTCCACGTCTCCGAGCTGTCCTGGAAGCACATCGACCACCCCTCCGAGGTCGTCGAGGTCGGCAACGAGGTCACGGTCGAGGTCCTGGACGTCGACTTCGACCGCGAGCGCGTCTCCCTGTCGCTCAAGGCGACCCAGGAGGACCCGTGGCAGGCCTTCGCCCGCACCCACGCCATCGGCCAGGTCGTTCCCGGCAAGGTCACCAAGCTCGTCCCCTTCGGCGCCTTCGTGCGTGTCGAGGACGGCATCGAGGGCCTGGTCCACATCTCCGAGCTGGCGCAGCGGCACGTCGAGGTCCCCGAGCAGGTGGCCAAGGTCGGCGACGAGGTCTTCGTCAAGGTCATCGACATCGACCTGGAGCGCCGTCGCATCTCCCTGTCGCTGAAGCAGGCCAACGAGGGTGTCGACCCCGCCTCCGAGGACTTCGACCCCAGCCTCTACGGGATGGCGGCCGAGTACGACGAGCAGGGCAACTACAAGTACCCCGAGGGCTTCGACCCGGAGACCAACGAGTGGCTCGAGGGCTACGACGCCCAGCGCGAGGCATGGGAGGCCGAGTACGCAGCTGCTCACGCCCGCTGGGAGGCCCACAAGGCCCAGGTCGCCAAGGCCCTGGAGGAGGAGCAGGAGTCCGGTGCTCCGGCAGCCCCCGCCGGCGGCACCTCGTACTCCTCGGCGCCGTCTGAGGCCTCCGGCACGCTGGCCTCCGATGAGGCCCTGGCCGCTCTGCGCGAGAAGCTCACTGGTAACTGAGCATCCGCACCTTTTCAGTGGTCAGGACTGATCTCTGACATCATCTGAGGGTCTCTGCCTGCTCCGCAGGCAGAGACCCTCAGACGTTCGGTGCCTTCTCCCCATCGCTCAGGTGACGTGCCTGTGCGAGGCTGTGGCCGGGACCGGTGCTCCCTGCTTCCTAGAAGCCGGAACCTGTACGTGACGACCGTTGGAGACGATATGAGCTATTGGGGCGACATTGCCCGCGCTCTGGAGGATGTCGACCCCGTCTGCCCCAGTCGCGACGCTGCTGCGGCCCTGTGGAAGGCGGTCGCCACCGACGACGTCGAGGACACGGCTGCGGGGAACGCGCCCGACCAGGTGGTGGAGGCGGTCTGCGCCGTCGACCGGGCCTGGTTGGTTCAGCTGGGCCAGGACCCGGACACGAGTAGGAAGAGCCTTGAGCAGGCGATCTCCTTCTGTCAGGGGATTCGGGCCGCCCACGGCCGCTCAACGCTCCCACTGCGCTACGCCCAGGTGGAGCTCTCAGCCGTCCTCGGCCTCAGGGACGAGGCCCTCGAGCAGCTCCGTGAGGCCAGACTCTTCTCCTTCGGCAAGGCCGACACCGGAGCCGTGCTGGCCACTGCTCGCATGCACGACGACTACTCCGGCGTCATCAGCACAGCCACGGCCACACCGAAGCGTGCCGAGGCTGATCCCGTGGAGACCGCGAGGGGGTTGGGAGCGGTGCTGGTTCCCTACCTGGCCCACCAACGCATCGTCGAGGCCGAGGACGCTTTTGCCTCCTTGAGCCGGCTCCACCTTCCAGATGTCGTGTCACTACAGAGCCTGGCGGACAGGCTCGAGTACCTGGGACTGTCCTCCCAGTGGCAACGGGCCATCGCGCTCATCCGTCACAGCCCCATGAAGGCTGTCTCCGAGGCGTCGGCCTGGCAGTTGATGAACACTGCTGTCGGACTGGCTCTCGTCATGCGGGAGGCTAACCGAGCTGATTACGGAAACCATGCACTGGGCGTCTCGTTGAGCTGGTCAACGCCGTGGGGGAACGTGGAGCTCACGGCTTGGGATACCGTCGTCCACGCCTATGACGTCATGACCGGTTTTGTGCGCGGCATCGCCCACCGCTTCGATGTCCGTAACGGCAACAATGGCGTGTCGTACCGGGTTGAGATGCGCATGGCCGCTGAGGCCGCAGGTTTGGCCAGCCGGTCCTATGGGACGGTAACGAGCGGCCTGCCGGCTGACCGTGCCCGGTTGCGCAACCAGGGCGCCCTGCTCAAGGAGGTCCGTGAGCTGCTTACGCTGTCTCGGGGTTATGGCATGGAGTCAGTGCGACAGCGCGCCATGTCAACTGCGGAGACGGTCAGCGCCTCGCTGTCCGAGGTGGTGGACGACTCCGCCTTGGAGCTGGTCGTCGACCTCCGTCTGGCCTTCGGCCGGCTGCTGGCGGCACTGGGTGCCAATGAACGTGCGGAGAAGGAACATCTCGACACGGCGGAGTTGAGTCTGAGCCAGGGGTGGACGGAAACTGCTTGCGCCGCTCTGGCTCTGGCCTCGCACGCCGCTCAGGCTCGCGGGGACCGCGCTTCCAGCGGCCGGGCATGGCGCAAGTGCCGTGAGGCGATGGAGGCCTGGCCGATGAACCGGCCCGGAGAACGCTGCGGGACACTCGTCGACGCCGTCGGTGACCCTCTGGTTGCCTTGCAGGTCCTCTCCGCGCTGGCGGAGGTCCTGGTTGACGGGGTGGAGGAGGATCACTCTCGTGCGCCGATCATCCGCGAGATCATCTCGCGGGCCTCGGAGCAGGCCTCGCGGTGCGTGAGTCCCCCGCAGGGCGCGGTGGAGTCGTTGGCCCGGGTCGAGGAGCGTATCGCGCCCTATGGTCGGGGCCGGGGAGGAAGAAGGCGACCCGGTTCGACCACAACGATCAGGACTGAGGGTCGGGCGGCCTCGGAGGGCGAGTGACCAGGCACTGACAAGACGGGGTCGCTGCCCGTACCGTTTGGTGTCGTCAGCATCGACGGCACGCTGGCCCGGCTCGGGCAGGTCGCGGCATGATGGGACCATGCGCCACACACCTGTAGCCCGTTCCACTCGTCGTCCGAAGGACCGAGCCCTGCGCGTGGGGCTCACCGGTGGTATCGGCTCAGGCAAGTCGACAGTGGCCTGTCTGCTCAAGGAGCGCGGCGCGGTCGTGACCAGTGCCGACGAGGTCGCTCGCGATGTTGTCAGCCCGGGCAGTGACGGTCTTGCGGCAGTGGTGGCCGAGTTCGGGGAAGGGATCCTGGCTGCGGACGGCTCCCTGGACCGCGGTGCCCTGGGGCGGCTGGTCTTCTCCGACGACCTGCGTCGTGCGCGCCTGGAAGAGCTCCTCCTGCCCCTCATCGCAGCAGAGGCATGGGCTCGGATGGACACGGTTCCGGCTGGGCAGGTGGCGGTCTACGACGTTCCTCTCCTCGTTGAGGGACAGATGCAGGACCTGTTCGATCTTGTCATCGTCGTCGAGGCCGAGCTCGAACTGCGTCTGAAGCGGCTCGCTGCACGAGGGATGACCCGTGACGAGGCGCTGGCCCGTATCGCCGTGCAGGCCACTGACAAGGAGCGGCGGGCCGTTGCCGACGTCGTCGTGTCCAACTCCGGGGCGCTGGAGGACCTGAGCGCCGAGGTCGATAGACTATGGAGAACCCGGATCCTGGAGCCGGGAGCCACTGCCTGACGGCAGGGGATGCCTTCCCGTCGGGGATACTGCGTTCACTCCTACAGTGGGGCGGAACCGAGAGGTAGAGCCGGAAGGCGGACTCAGCCCGAGCAGCTGTTGCGTCGAGAGGTGGTGCGGGCGGGGCCGAGGGCTCCGACGATGGTGGCGGAGACGGCGACGATGAAAGCCATGAAGGGTCCTTGGAGTCAGGGGATGAAGACAGGACGCAGAGGCGGGGTCCATGAGCATCCACATGAACGTGGAACGGGACGACCCGGCGTCCTGCGAGAACCACCGTAATAGGTGAACTCGATTGAAAGGTTCCTTCCCGGATACAAAGACGTATCTGTGTGGTGACGGCCGGATCGCAGGCTGATGAAGGAGGTGACTGCGCGGTCAGAGGTGTCCATGGTGTCGGTCGGACCGCGTAGCCTGAAGGCATGCGTCCCGTTACCGAGCTCCAGCGCGCAGCCAAGCCCTTCGAGGTCATCAGCCCTTACTCGCCCAGCGGGGACCAGCCCACGGCGATCGCCGAGCTGACCGAGCGTCTGCGGGCGGGGGAGAAGGACATCGTCCTGCTTGGCGCCACGGGAACCGGCAAGTCCGCGACGACCGCCTGGCTCGTCGAGCAGGTCCAGCGCCCCACCCTCATCCTGGAGCCGAACAAGACCCTGGCCGCCCAGATGGCCGCCGAGTTCCGTGAGCTGCTGCCGAACAACGCGGTGGAGTACTTCGTCTCCTACTACGACTACTACCAGCCCGAGGCCTACGTCCCGCAGACGGACACCTTCATCGAGAAGGACTCCTCCATCAATGACGAGGTCGAGCGCCTGCGCCACAGCGCCACCAACTCCCTGCTCACCCGCCGGGACGTCGTCGTGGTCTCCTCGGTCTCCTGCATCTACGGCCTGGGCACCCCCCAGGAGTACGTGGACCGGATGACGCCCCTGGAGGTGGGCCAGCAGATCGACCGGGACGATCTCCTGCGGCGCTTCGTGACGATGCAGTACACCCGCAACGACATCGACTTCACCCGGGGCACCTTCCGCGTGCGCGGCGACACGGTGGAGATCATCCCGATGTACGAGGAGCTCGCCATCCGCATCGAGTTCTTCGGAGACGAGATCGAGGCCCTGGCCACGCTGCACCCCGTGACCGGGGACGTCATCGACACTGTCGAGCAGGTCTTCGTCTTCCCCGCCTCCCACTACGTGGCCGGCCCCGAACGCATGCAGAAGGCCATCGAGGGCATTGAGGCCGAGCTCGCCGAGCGTCTGGCCCAGCTCGAGCACGACGGCCGTCTCCTGGAGGCCCAGCGCCTGCGCATGCGCACCACCTACGACCTGGAGATGCTTCAACAGATCGGCATGTGCTCGGGGATCGAGAACTACTCCCTGCACATCGACGGGCGCGAGACCGGCACCCCGCCCAACACCCTCCTGGACTACTTCCCCGAGGACTTCCTCCTCGTCATCGACGAGTCCCACGTGACCGTTCCCCAGATCGGCGCCATGCACGAGGGGGACGCCTCCCGCAAGCGCACCCTGGTCGAGCATGGATTCCGTCTGCCCTCCGCACTGGACAACCGCCCCCTGACCTTCGCCGAGTTCGAGGACCGCGTCGGTCAGACCGTCTACCTGTCCGCCACCCCGGGCGACTACGAGACCCAGCGCTCCGACGGCGTCGTCGAGCAGATCATCCGCCCCACAGGACTGGTGGACCCCAAGGTCGTCGTCAAGCCCACGCAGGGACAGATCGACGACCTGCTCGAGGAGGTGCGCACCCGCGTCGAGCGCCAGGAGCGGATCCTGGTGACCACCCTGACCAAGCGCATGGCCGAGGACCTGACCACCTACCTCGCCGAGAGGGGCGTGCGCGTGGAGTACCTCCACTCCGACGTCGACACGCTGCGGCGCGTCGAGCTCCTGCGCGAGCTGCGGCTGGGGCGCTTCGATGTCCTGGTGGGCATCAACCTGCTGCGTGAGGGCCTGGACCTGCCGGAGGTCTCGCTCGTGTCCATCCTGGACGCGGACAAGGAGGGCTTCCTGCGCTCGACCCGCTCCCTGGTGCAGACCATCGGACGTGCCGCCCGCAACGTCTCCGGCGAGGTCCACATGTACGCCGACACCATCACCCCGGCCATGGCTGAGGCCATCGAGGAGACTGAGCGCCGCCGCACCAAGCAGTTGGCCTACAACGCCGAGCACGGCATCGACCCGCAACCGCTGCGCAAGAAGATCGCCGACGTCACCGACATGCTCGCCCGCGAGGACGTCGACACCGCCGACCTTCTGGCCGGAGGCTACCGGGGCCACGAGGACTCATCGGTGCGGGCCCGGCGCAAGCACGCCGCCGAGGCCACGGTGCGCGAGAAGCTCGCCGGCGCGGCACAGGGCGACCTCGCCGAGCTCATCAACGAGCTCACCCAGCAGATGCACGCCGCCGCCGAGGACCTCCACTTCGAGCTCGCCGCCCGGCTGCGCGACGAGATCCAGGACCTCAAGAAGGAGCTGCGCGCCATGCGGGCCGCCGACTGATCTCACAGCCATGAGTGACTCGGCGTGGCTACGTCGAGAGGAAGCATCCCGTTAGACTCTCAGGCGTTATACACGGAGGGGAGTACTCCCAACCAACGGCGACGTCGTCATCACGGCGGTGCGGGCACCCATCAGTCCTGCGTTCCCGGCGTCGCGGCCAGAGCGGTACATGCCTTGAGCGCCTGTGCACGTGGCGGGAGGAGACCTCCGGTACCAGTTCCGTACCGGAGGAGAACACGTGGACGTCCACATCCTGGGGTGGATCGGCCTGGCGGCCATCATCCTGACCCTCATCGTGATCGACATCGTCGGTCACGTGCGCACCCCCCCCCACGAGCCCACCATGAAGGAGGCCGCCGTCTGGTCAGTGGCCTATATCGGCATGGCCCTGGTCTTCGGCGGCATCGTCTGGTTCGTGTGGGGCGGGGGCTTCGCCCAGGAGTACCTGGCCGGCTACATCACCGAGAAGGCGCTGAGCATCGACAACCTCTTCGTCTTCGTCATCATGATGTCCTCCTTCAAGGTGCCCTCGGAAGTACCAGCAGGAGGTGCTGCTCGCCGGCATCGTCATCGCCCTTGTTCTCCGGCTCATCTTCATCCTCGCCGGCGCCGCGCTCATCGAGAACTTCTCCTGGGTGTTCTACTTCTTCGGGGCCTGGCTCCTGTGGACCGCCTTCTCCCAGGCCCGGGAGGGCGTCCAGGAGCCCGACGACGATGACGAGGAGTACAGGCCCAGCGGCTTCGTCAAGCTCGTCGCCCGCGTCATCCCCATGACCGACGGCTTCGTGGGCGGCAAGGTCATTCACCGCCACGCCGGGCGCACCATGATCACCCCCATGATGCTGTGCATCATCGCCATCGGCACCGCCGACGTCATGTTCGCCGTCGACTCCATCCCCGCGATCTACTCCCTGACCAGCGAGCCCTTCCTGGTCTTCTCCGCGAACGCCTTCTCCCTGCTGGGCCTGCGCCAGCTCTACTTCCTCATCGACGGGCTGCTCGACCGACTCGTCTACCTCCACTACGGCCTGGCGGTCATCCTCGGCTTCATCGGCTTCAAGCTCATCGTTCACGCCCTGCACACCAATGAGGTCCCCTTCATCAACGGGGGCCAGGAGTGGCACGCCATCCCCGAGGCGTCGATCGGAGTGTCCCTGAGCGTCATCATCAGCACCGTCCTGGTCACGGTCATCGCCTCGGTCCTCAAGTCGCGGGCAGATGCCCGGCGCTTGGAGGCGGCATCCTGAGGTCTCGGCCCCCAGGAGGAGGGGCACTCTTTGACCGATTCACTACTGTGTGACGTGTGAGCACCACGCATCCCCCTGAGTCCTCGATCAGCGGGCTCAGCGCCGCCCAGGTCGCCGAGCGCGTCAGCACCGGACGGACCAACGAGTACCGCGAGCGGACCTCCCGCAGCGCCGCGCAGATTCTGCGAGCCAATGTCTTCACGATCTTCAACGGCATCCTTGGCGCCGCACTGGTGCTCGTCCTGGCGCTGGGGCACTGGGCGGATGCACTGTTCGGTTTCGTCCTTGTGCTCAACACCGCCACCGGAACCCTGGCGGAGATCCGCGCCAAGCGTGCCCTGGACCGTCTGTCCGTGCTGGAGACCCCCCGCGCCATCGTCGTCAGGGACGGGGCCGAGACCGAGGTGGCCGTCGGCCAGGTCGTCCTCGACGACGTCGTACGGCTCGCAGCCGGCCAGCAGGTGCCGGCCGACGGGGAGGTTCTGGCCAGCGACGGCCTGGAGATCGATGAGTCGATCCTCACCGGCGAGTCCCGGCCGGTGCGCCCCGTGAGCGGAGCGAAGGTCATGTCCGGGACCACGGTGACGGCCGGGACCGGGCTGTTCCGCACCACCGCGGTCGGCGGGGACGCCTACGCCCACCGGCTGGCCCGGGAGGCCCGCAAGTACTCACTCGTCGTCAGCGAGCTGCAGGCCGGGGACCAACCGGGTGCTGCACTGGATCAGCTGGGTCATCGTGCCCGTGGCTCTGGTCCTGGTGTGGTCCCAGCTGCGGTTGAGCGGAAGCGTCGGCGAGGCCTGGAGCAGCGGCGCCTGGCGCCACGCGGTCGTCGCCGGCATCGCGGGCGTGGTCAGCATGGTGCCCCAGGGTCTGGTGCTCCTGACCTCGGTCAACTTCGCCACCGCCTCCCTGGCCCTGGCCAGGCGCAACGTCCTGGTTCAGGAGCTGCCCGCCGTCGAGGTCCTGGCCCGGGTCGACACCCTGTGCCTGGACAAGACCGGCACCATCACCACCGGACGCATCCGCCTCGGTGAGATCCAGGGGCCCGACGGCGGTGAGGCTCCTCCCGAGGTGCTCTCGGCGCTCGCACTTCTCAGTACGGTGGGGGAGGCCAACGCCACCGCCGATGCCATCAGGGACGGGCTCGCTGATTCCGAGTGGCTCGGTGCACAAGGACTTCAAGAGGCGCTGTCGTCGGCCGGCGCCGGCAGCAGGGCCGGTGTGGAGTCAGTGCCCTTCTCCTCGCGCCGCAAGTGGTCCGCGGTTCGCGACAGCTTCGGCACCACCTGGGTGCTCGGCGCCCCCGAGATCGTCCTGGCCGGACACAACGGGTCAGTGCTGGATCGTGCCCGTCAGATCGCCGCGCAGGGGATGCGCGTCGTGGCCCTGGCCCTGCTCGCGCTCGCCCTGGAGGCTGGTCAAGGGGCAGGAGGAGCCGCGGCTTCCCGATGACCTTGAGGCCGCAGGGATCGTGATCCTCACCGAGGAGATCCGCCCCGACGCCGCGGAGACCCTGGCCTACTTCCGCCAGCAGGGGGTCGACGTCAAGGTCATCTCCGGGGACAGCCCCGAGACGGTGGCCGCGGTCGCCCGTCAGGCCGGAGTCACCGCACCCGACGGCGGCGAGCTCGTCGTCCTGGACGCACGTACCCTGCCTGCCGGAGCGGGTAGCGGGCAGGAGACGGAGGAGGACCTGGAGCGCCTGGCCGACGCGGTTGAGCGCGCCAGTGTCCTAGGACGCGTCACGCCCGAGCAGAAACGGGCACTGGTGCGGGCGCTGAAGTCCCGAGGGCACGTCGTCGCGATGACCGGGGACGGCGTCAACGACGCCCTGGCGCTCAAAGGACGCCGACCTCGGCATCGCCATGGGCAACGGAGCGCCGGCGACCAAGGCGGTGGCGCGCCTGGTGCTGCTCAAGGGAGAGTTCTCGGCCCTTCCCGGGGTCGTGGCTCAGGGGCGCCGCGTCATGGCCAACACCGAGCGCATCGCCTCGCTGTTCCTGGCCAAGACCATCTACGCCTCGCTTATCGCCGTCGTCGTGTCGGCCATGGCGGTCGCTTACCCGTTCCTGCCCCGCCAGTTCACGGTCGTCTCCTCACTGACGATCGGGATCCCCGCCTTCGTCCTGGCCCTGGCCCCCAGCAACCAGCGTTACCGGGAGGGCTTTCTCGGGCGGGTGCTCAGCCTGTGCGTACCGGCCGGGCTCATGGCGGGCACCGTCACGCTGTCCACCTACCTCTGGTTGACGCTCACCCACGCCCCGCGCGCCCAGGTGACCACGGCGACGACCCTGGTCCTCATCACCTGCGGGCTGTGGCTGCTCACGCTCACTGCCAGACCATTGACGAGCTGGCGGCTGGGGCTGGTCGCTCTCATGGGGACGATCGCGGTCCTCGGCGTCGTCGCCCTACCGGTGCGCGCCTTCTTCCTGCTGGCCTGGCCCACCCCTGGGGTGTGGTGGGTCATCGCGCTCATGGCGGGCCTGGCCGTTGGCGGCATTGAGCTGGTCCACCTGGTGCGACGCCGGATCGTGGGCGACCGCGGCTAAGAGCCGTGCCCCGTGGTCAGGGACTGGGGTCACCGGCCGCGCGTGAAGGCCGGTGCCTCAGCCAGAGGCAGACTGGATCAGATTGGATCAGGCTGGCTCAGGCCAGGACCCCGATGACGGGGTTCCACTCGCGTGGAATGCGCTCAGAGATGAAGCCGGCCTGCTGGAAAGGATCGTCCTCGAGGAGGGCCAGTGCACCGGCCTCGTCCTCGGCCCGCACGACGATGAGGGCATCGTGGGTGCCCACATAGGGGCCGGCGGCCAGCAGCCGGCCCTCGTCGGCCAGGCGGCCGTTGAAAGCGCGGTGCGAGGGACGGACAGCGGCCATCTCCTCGTCCTTGTCAGTGACGTAGTGGTACTCGACGGCGTAGATCTTGCTCATGGCCTCAGCATAGGGGTGCTGGCTCCGACCGTGGCGAGAACCCGGGAGCACGGTCATTCTTCCGGTGTCCCGACCATGAGACACGTCGAACACATGTGCGACGCACGGGATGTGCGCTCACCCCTTAGACTCGAATCCCGTGAACGACTCTCTCATCATCCGTGGGGCCCGCGAGCACAATCTCAAGGGCGTCGACCTGGACCTGCCGCGCGACACGATGATCGTCTTCACCGGACTGTCGGGCTCGGGCAAGTCCTCCCTCGCCTTCGACACGATCTTCGCCGAGGGGCAGCGCCGCTACGTGGAGTCCCTGTCCTCCTACGCCCGTCAGTTCCTCGGGCAGATGGACAAACCCGACGTCGAGCTCATCGAGGGCCTGAGCCCGGCGGTGTCCATCGACCAGAAGTCCACCTCGCGCAACCCCCGGTCCACGGTGGGCACCGTGACAGAGATCTACGACTACCTGCGTCTGCTCTACGCGCGGGCCGGCATCCAGCACTGCCCGGTCTGTGACGCCGTCATCTCCTCCCAGACCCCGCAGCAGATCGTGGACCAGGTCCGCGCCCTGCCCGAGGGCACTCGCTTCCAGGTTCTCGCCCCGGTGGTGCGGGGCCGCAAGGGCGAGTACTCCGAGCTCTTCACCGAGTTGCGCGGACGCGGCTTCAACCGGGTGCGCGTCGACGGCGCCGCCGAGCGCCTCGACAGCCCTCCGACGCTCAACAAGCGTCTCAAGCACGACATCGAGGTCATTGTCGACCGCCTCGTCGTCCGCGAGGGTATTCGTCAGCGCCTCACCGACTCCGTCGAGACAGCACTGGGGCTGGCGGAGGGCCTGGTCATTATTGAGCTGGTCGATCTACCCGAGGACGACCCCCACCGGGAGCGGCGCTACTCTGAGAAGCGCGCCTGCCCCAACGAGCACCCCTTGGCCCTGGACGAGATGGAGCCCCGCACCTTCTCCTTCAACGCCCCCTACGGCGCCTGCCCCGCCTGCACCGGAATCGGCACCCGGCTCGAGGTGGACCCCTGAGCTCGTCGTCCCCGACGAGGAGCTCACCCTGGCCGAGGGCGCCGTCGCCCCCTGGTCGAGCCACCAGAAGTACTTCACCCGCCAGCTTGAGGCCCTGGGCAAGGAGCTCTCCTTCGACGTCGACACCCCCTGGCGCGCCCTGCCTGCGCGGGCTCGTGAGGCGATCCTGCGAGGTAAGGACTACGAGGTCAAGGTCACCTACCGCAACCGCTGGGGGACGTGAACGCATCTACTCCACCGGCTTCGAGGGCGTGCTCGACTACGTCATGCGCAAGCACGACGAGACCGAGTCCGACTGGTCCCGGGAGCGCTACCAGGCCTACATGCGTGAGATCCCCTGCCCCGTCTGCGACGGAGCCCGCCTCAAGCCCGAGGTGCTGGCCGTGCGCGTGGGCGAGCTGTCCATCGCTCAGCTGTGCGAGCTTCCGATCAACGAGGCCCGCGACTTCCTGGCCGACCTCAACCTGACCGGCCAGGCCGCCCAGATCGCCGGAAGCGTCCTGACCGAGATCAACGCGCGCCTCGGCTTCCTTGTGGACGTGGGGCTGGACTACCTCAGCCTGGCCCGTGGTGCGGCCACGCTCTCCGGGGGCGAGGCCCAGCGCATCCGCCTGGCCACCCAGATCGGCTCAGGCCTGGTGGGCGTCCTCTACGTCCTGGACGAGCCCAGTATCGGCCTGCACCAGCGCGACAACACCCGACTCATCGAGACCCTCCAGCGGCTGCGGGACCTGGGCAACACGCTCATCGTCGTCGAGCATGACGAGGACACCATCCGCTCGGCCGACTGGATCGTCGACATCGGGCCCGGAGCCGGTGAGCTGGGCGGTGAGGTCGTCTACTCCGGCGACGTCGCGGGCCTGACCGGAGCCGAGGGTTCCATCACCGGTGACTACCTGGCACGGCGGCGTGAGATCGAGATTCCCGCTACTCGGCGCAAGCGGGATAAGAACCGTGAGGTCACCGTCGTCGGAGCCCGGGAGAACAACCTCAAGGACGTCACCGTCTCCTTCCCGCTTGGCGTGCTCACCGCCGTCACGGGTGTATCCGGGTCGGGGAAGTCCTCCCTGGTCAACTCCATCCTCTACCAGGTGCTTGCCAACCGCCTCAACCGCGCCCGCGGCGTACCCGGCAGGCACAAGACGGTGCGAGGCGTGGAGCACCTGGACAAGGTGGTCCACGTGGACCAGTCGCCGATCGGACGTACCCCTCGGTCCAATCCCGCCACCTACACCGGCGTGTGGGACCACATCCGCAAGATCTTCGCGGCCGTGCCCGAGTCGAAGGTGCGCGGCTACGGACCCGGGCGTTTCTCCTTCAACGTCAAGGGCGGACGCTGCGAGTCCTGCAAGGGCGACGGCACGCTCAAGATCGAGATGAACTTCCTGCCCGACGTCTACGTCCCCTGCGAGGTCTGCCACGGCGCCCGCTACAACCGGGAGACCCTGGAGATCCGTTACAAGGACAAGACGGTCGCCGACGTCCTGGACATGACCATCCACCAGGCGGCCGAGTTCTTCTCCGCCTCCTCCGTCATCTCCCGCCACCTCAACACCCTGGTCGAAGTGGGACTGGGGTACGTGCGCCTGGGGCAGTCAGCCACCACTCTTTCCGGCGGTGAGGCCCAGCGCGTCAAGCTCGCCACCGAGCTGCAGCGCCGCTCCACCGGTCGCACCATCTACGTCCTGGATGAACCGACCACCGGGCTGCACTTCGAGGACATCCGTAAGCTGCTCGGGGTGCTTCAGGGACTGGTGGACAAGGGCAACTCCGTGGTCGTCATCGAGCACAACCTCGACGTCATCGCCAACGCCGACTGGGTCATCGACATGGGCCCAGAGGGCGGCAAGGGCGGGGGGAACCGTCGTCGTGGCCGGAACCCCGGAGAAGGTCGCGGCCACCGAGGCGTCCTACACCGGTCAGTTCTTGGCCCCGGTGCTGGAGGCCGGCCGCGGCTGACTCCTCGGTCCGGCTTAGCCGGACGGCTCGACGTCGGTCCTCGCCGCTCTCAGATGCTTCCGGGCCCCATGGGGGCCTGGTTGCTCTCGCGACGCTGCTCCTGCGCGAAGCGGTTGTAGAGCAGGGAGAGAACAAAGCAGACGACGCCCGCGGCCGCCAGCGAGATGACTCGAATGATCGAGTTCTGCGAGGCCACGTCCACAACAGCGAGCTTGAGCACGGACAGGAGTACCAGGGTCAGTCCGTAGTGGCGCAGGATCGTCAGGCGTGTCCTGAAGCCGAGGACGATGCAGGCCCCACCAGTCAGCAGCACCAGCACTGACATGAGGACTGAGCCCGGACCGACCTTGGTGGCCACCATGACTGAGAACCACATGAGCAACGAGTTGCCGATCGCAAGGCTCAGGCACACCTCAGCACTCCGTCGCCAGGGAAGTAGGAGCCACGTGGCGCTGGCTCCCAGCCCCAGAGCGACGGCGACCAGCAACAGCGTCCATATCGTCTTGGAGGTGGCCTCAGCCCACGAGAGCGTCATCAGTGCCAGCACGGCCACCATCCCCGAGATGATCCAGGACGGTGCCGGTGCTCCCGTCTGCCTCCCTGTCGGATCGGGCAGAGCCTCGCCGTGGGGACCCACCCGGTAACGGGCTCCTCGGCACTGTCCACTGAGCACTCGCAGAGGCGTGGCGCCACTGGAGACCGCCCCCAGCGCGATGAGTGCGATCGTCACCAGACCCGGAACCATGCGCAGGCCCGCCCAGGGACCACGGAAGCCCTCCACGAGGCCGGAGCCCAGGAACGGAACGACGACTGCGATATTGAAGGCCACTGTCGCCAGAGCCGCTCGCAGGGCCAGCGCCCGTGCTTGAACGTGCGACAGCGCGGCATACGAGGCTGGGGGCGGAGAGCTGTGCGTGACTCGGTCACCGAGCCCTTCGGCCACGACGACCATGAGCACCGAGATCACCACGGAGATGATGAGAGACCAGACGTCGCCGCGGGAGTGAACAGAGCCCGGGGCCATGAGAATCGGCACAGTCCCGAGAAGGGCCAGGATCGGGGCCGGTTCTGCTCTTGCGTTCAAGATCGCCGGAAGCAGGCACAGCAGCGCAGCGACGACGACGAAGAGATGGACTCGGGGGTCGCCGATGATCGTCATCCCAATCAGCGCGAGGGGGAAGAACGCAACTTCGTGTCCAAGCGCCATGGTACTGCGCCAATCAGTGGGGCAGTAGGCGGGAGTGTCGCAAGTGCCGCTGCGGCCAGCAGGAGGAGCTCGAGGAGGAAGGTGATGACGACGACGCTGTGTGCCAGGTGGAGACTCGTCTGCTCCGTCATCAGGTTTCCGAACTCCAGCATGAGGACCACCGCCGTCGGACCCCAGTCCCAGCCCGAGGTCTTGATCCCGATGCTCCACAGCCGCGTGCTCGCGTGCATCGTCTGAGACACCAGCAGCACGCATAGGATGAGAATGACGCTGGTGCCGCCGATGGTGGAGACGCGCAGCATCGACCGGATCGGTGCGGCGATGAGGGCTGTCGCCGTTGCCACCATCGATGTCACCGGATACCAGGCGGCCAGCCTCATCCGCTCCGTGTGACGGGACAGGACCACGCAGGTCAGTGCCAGCACCGTGACGTAGATACCGATCATCAGCCACGTGATGAGTGCGGCCTGAGGCTGACGCGCCACGTGACTGACTGCGAACCCGATGGTCACCAGGGCGCCGAGGGTGGAGACGACCGCGGTGAACAGCACCCGCGTCATGTGTGACACGGCCAGGAGCACGAGGCCCCAGCAAGCCATCAGGGCCAGGGCGGGCTCTGGGCTGAGCATTCCACCGAGAAGAACGGCTCCCACGATGGCGACGAAACCGAGTCCCCCACCGGTTCCCGTGATCGTCGCCGCGGCAACACGATGACGGGGATGACTGACCCCCAGGCGTGCCCCGGAGGCCGTCATTGTGACCGCGATGAGTGCCAGTCCCAGGATCTTGACCGGGTTGGGAATGTAGTCCCAGACGAGAGCCAGCAGACTGACCCCGGCCGACAGGACGAGCACCGCTGCGGCACCGGAGAGCAGATAGCGTCCGAGGTTGCCCTCCTGCATTGCCCGCTGGGCCCAGCCGGGGACCGCCTCGGCCTCAGCGCCGTGTGCCTGAACGAACTCGCCAGGTCCCACCTGACTGGCCCCCTGCATATGTGGGGTGCTGTCCGCCGCGGGTGCATGCTGCATTGGAGTCGAACTCGCCTGGGCCGCGAAGGATCGCGCGGGATCCACGGGGGCGGGGGCCTGGTAGAGCTGGGCTCGGGGCATCTCAGGCTGGGAGGCTCGGGGGTGTCCGAGGTCGGGGGCTTCGTGGGGTAGGGTGTCCTGGTCCGCAGGGAGGGCCTCATCGACCGGGGCCTGAACGGGGGACTCGTTGAGACGCTGCCAGGAGTGCTCCGAGGCGGACCTCGTCTGCGGGGAAATCGCGGGCGGAGTCGTTTCCGGATGTGAGGTGGCGCTGGTGGGTGAGGAGCCGGCGTGGTGCTCGTCAGCGCCGTCGGCGGCGATGTTCGAGGCGACAGCTGGGCTGCTGCTCCTCGTCGTGGCGGGGGAGTCGCTGCTCTCCTGCATTGGGGTGGCGGAGGAGTAGGTCAGCCAGGTGACGCGCTCCGCGAGCCAGTCGATCTTCCTCTCGATGAGGTCCAGTCGCTGTAGGACCAGGGCGACATTCGGCCCGACAGTGGGCGGCATGGACATGACGGTTCTCCTCGTCACTCGGTGCGCGGCGGTGAGCACGTGTCACTCAACCGGTTCATCTGAGAGTAAGGGGGAGTCGTCGATGTCGTGAAGGGGGTACAAGTGCCCTGTGGATAACTCGAGAGGAGGGAGAGAACCAATCCTTCAAGAACGAACAAAGTCGAACAAAGTTCCACAAGAACGGTCAGGCTGGGATAGGCTTGCGTCATGAGCGAGAACGGACTCACTTCAGCCCAGCACAAGATGCGCGACGCCGGTGTCGCAGAGCAGGCCATCACGGTTTTCACCCACTACTACCAGTCCCTGGAGGCGGGGGCCACAGGGACTCATTCCCCGAGGAGACCATCGAGCCCCTCACGCAGATCGACTCCCTGGCTGACGTCGAGGTCAGCGAGGAGCAGGCACGCGAGGCGCTGAGCAAGACGGTCCTCATCCGGCTCAACGGGGGGCTGGGCACCTCGATGGGCCTGGATCGCGCCAAGTCCCTCCTGCCGGTCCGTGATGGCAAGACCTTCCTGGACCTGCTGGTCGATCAGGTCCTGGCGGCGCGTCGACACTATGGCGTGAGCCTGCCGCTGATCCTCATGAACTCCTTCCGCACCCGCGAGGACTCCCTTGAGGTGCTGGCCGGGCACCCCGAGATCCAGGTCGATGGCCTGCCCCTGGACTTCCTGCAGAACCGCGAGCCCAAGCTGCGCGCCGACGATCTGACTCCCGTGGAGTGGGAGGCCGACCCCGAGCTCGAGTGGTGCCCCCCGGGCCACGGCGACATCTACACCGCCCTGCTTGCCTCCGGGCTGCTGGACGCCCTCCTGGACAAGGGCTACCGGTACGCCATGACTGCCAACTCCGACAACCTCGGTGCGGCGCCCTCGGCCAGGATTGCTGGCTGGTTCGCCGCCTCCGGCGCCCCTTACGCCCCGGAGATGTGCCGGCGCACACCGGCCGATGTCAAAGGCGGGCACCTGGCTGTACGTAAGAGCGACGGGCGCATCATCCTGCGTGACACAGCGCAGACCCCCGAGGACCAGATGCACTACTTCACCGACCAGTTCCGCCACCCCTTCTTCCACACGAACAACCTCTGGTTCGATCTCAAGGTGCTGCGTGACACCCTCGCCGATCGGGGCGGGATCCTCGGGCTTCCGCTCATCAGGAACAGCAAGACGGTGGACCCCGCCGACTCCTCCTCAACGCCGATCATCCAGCTCGAGACGGCCATGGGTGCCGCCGTCGAGGCCTTCGAGGGAGCCACCGCCATCGAGGTGCCGCGCTCCCGCTTCCTGCCGGTCAAGACCACCAACGACCTGCTGCTGGTGCGCTCGGACGTCTATGAGGTCGACGACGACGGACTGCTGCAGATGGTCCCGGACCAGGCCTGCACCGTGAGTCTCGACCCGCGCTTCTACAAGAAGATCCAGGACTTCGAGGCCCGGTTCCCAAACGGCGTCCCCTCCATCAAGGACGCGCAGTCGCTGACGGTGGAGGGCGACTGGACCTTCGGTGCCGACGTCGTCGCCACCGGTGAGGCGCACGTGGAAGCGGAGGGCTCGCCCGGAAGAATCGCCGACGGCAGCCGTATCTGAATGAGCCGATGATCGCGACCCTGCTGGTCGCGGCTGGTTACGGCCGGTCGCTTCGCGGTGGTGCCGGACACTCAGTCATGAGGTCCGGCACCACTTCGCGGAGCGGAAAAGAAAAAACGCTTGCCCTCGCAAGGAGGGCAAGCGTGAGCAATCTGCTATCCGGTGGGCGATACTGGAATCGAACCAGTGACCTCCTCGGTGTGAACGAGGCGCTCTAACCCCTGAGCCAATCGCCCGGTGCGGCGCTAACCATAGCCAGCCTGGTGCCCCCGGAGCAAACGGCTGCCCGGTGAGGTGAATCACCGCGATGCCATTTGCCTGCCACTGCGATCCTGGTGCTATGGTTTTCCAGCACCGAGCGGTTCGGACGAACCGTGAGGATTCATGCGGATGTGGCTCAGTTGGTAGAGCATCACCTTGCCAAGGTGAGGGTCGCGGGTTCGAGTCCCGTCATCCGCTCCGAGGAGCCGGGAGCGCCCAGCCCCAGCATCTCATGGTGGGTTGGCCGAGAGGTTAGGCACCGGCCTGCAAAGCCGTTTACACCGGTTCGAATCCGGTACCCACCTCGGGCGATTGGCGCAGCGGGAGCGCGCTTCCCTGACACGGAAGAGGTCACTGGTTCGATCCCAGTATCGCCCACCAACATGACGAAGGATCCGAGCCCTACCGGCTCGGGTCCTTCGTTGTTCTCGGGCTGGGTGCACCGGCGGCCGGCTGCCGGGCCGCGGGTCGTGGACGAGGATGATGGGCGTCTACGCTTGCGGGCATGGCCGACCCTTCGACGTACCGTCCTGCCCCGGGCGAGATCCCCACGTCCCCGGGGGTCTACCGGTTCCTGGACGGGCAGGGACGGGTCATCTACGTCGGCAAGGCCAAGAACCTGCGTCAGCGCCTGTCCAACTACTTCCAGGACCTCGCCGCACTGCACCCGCGCACCCAGAAGATGGTCACCACCGCATGCGCGGTGGAATGGACGGTCGTGTCCACCGAGGTGGAGTCCCTGGCCCTGGAGTACTCCTGGATCAAGGAGTTCAACCCCCGTTTCAACGTCATGTACAAGGACGACAAGTCCTACCCCTACCTGGCGGTGACGATGGGGGAGACCTACCCCCGCGTCCAGGTGGTCCGCGGGGCCCGCAAACCGGGAACCCGCTACTTCGGTCCCTTCGTTCAGGCCTGGTCCATCCGCGAGACCGTCGAGCAGCTGCTGCGGGTCTTCCCGGTGCGTTCCTGCTCCGCCGGCGTCTTCCGCCGCGCCCAGGCCTCGGGGCGTCCCCTGCCTGCTGGGATACATCGACAAGTGCTCGGCCCCCTGCGTGGGCCGCATCAGCCCGCAGGACCATCGGGCGCTGGCTGAGGACTTCTGCGCCTTCATGGCCGGTCGCACCGGCCCCTACCTGCGCCAGGTCGAGGCTGAGATGAAGGCGGCTGCCGCCGCCCTCGACTTCGAGAAGGCCGCCCGCCTGCGTGACGACGCCGCCGCACTGCGCAAGGTCATCGAGGGCAACGCCGTCGTCCTTCCCGACGCGACCGACGCCGACGTCTTCGCCCTGGTCCGCGACGAGCTCGAGGCCGCCGTCCAGGTCTTCCACGTCCGCGGCGGCCGGGTGCGCGGGCAGCGCGGCTGGGTCGTGGACCTCATCGACGACGCCGGGGACGCCGAGCTCATCGAGCGCCTCCTGGAGCAGGTCTACGCCTCCCTCGTTGATCCGGCCGACGCCGGCGCCGTCCACCACAGTGGCGCCCCCACCTCCTCGGGCACCACCACCTCCGTCGGGGTGGGGGAGCGCGCTCCCTCCAGCCCTCAGCCCCGCAGCGGCACCCTCGGCTCCAACGGTGACGCCTCCCGGCGCAAGGGAGAGTCGGCGGCCACGAGCGTCGACGACGTCGCCCACACCGCCACCACGGCGGTGCCCAAGGAGATCCTGGTTCCCGAGCTGCCCAGCAATGCCGCCACCGTGCGAACCTGGTTGGCCGGCCTGCGCGGAGCGAAGGTTGACCTGCGCGTCCCGCAGCGCGGCGACAAGGCCGCCCTCATGGAGACGGTGCGCAAGAACGCGCAGGAGGCTCTGCGGCTGCACAAGACCCGTCGGGCGGGGGGATCTCACCCAGCGCGCCCTCGCCCTCGATGAGCTCGCCGAGGCCCTCGATCTGCCCGAGGCGCCCCTGCGCGTCGAGTGCTACGACATCTCCCACACCCAGGGCACCTACCAGGTCGGCTCCATGGTCGTCTTCGAGGACGGTGCGCCCCGCAAGTCCGACTACCGACGCTTCACTGTGCGCGGCCAGGACGGCAGCGGCGCCGCTGACGACACCGCCGCCATGCACGAGGTCCTCACCCGCCGGTTCAAACGCCTCATCGCCGAGCAGGGGCGCGGTGAGGCCGCTGCTCGGGCTGCGCAGGAGATCGAGGATGTCGAGGGCATTGCCGTCGTCTCCGGGCCCATCGATCCCTGAGACCGGCAAGGCCCGGCGCTTCTCCTACGCGCCCGGGCTGGTCGTCGTCGACGGCGGGTCTGCCGCAGGTCAATGCCGCGCGCACCGTGCTCGATGAGCTCGGCATCGACGTGCCGCTCATCGGCCTGGCCAAGCGTCTGGAGGAGGTGTGGGTGCCGGGGGAGGAGTTCCCCGTTATCCTGCCGCGCACGTCGCCCGCCCTCTACCTGCTTCAGCACCTGCGCGACGAGTCCCACCGCTTCGCCATCACCCACCACCGCAAGAAGCGCTCGGCCGGCATGACCCGCTCCGTCCTGGATGGTATCCCCGGCCTGGGACCGGCGCGTCAGGCGGCCCTCCTGCGGGAGTTCGGCTCAGTCACGCGCATCCGGCAGGCCGACGTGGATGACATCACCCGAGTCAAGGGCATCGGACCGGCTCTGGCGGGTACTATCTTGGCTCACCTCAACAGTCCAGGTACTGAACAGTAGTGTGATCTCGCGACGCGCTGGACTGACGCCAACTCGAAAGGACACCCCGTATGAGGATCTCCGCCCGCAACCAGCTGCCCGGCACCGTCGTCTCCATCGAGAAGGGCGCCGTCAACGGCGTCGTCAAGATCGAGGTCGCCCCCGGCGTCATCATCACCTCCTCCATCACCAACGCGGCCATCGAGGAGCTCGAGCTGGCAGAGGGCAAGAAGGCGGTTGCCGTCGTCAAGGCCTCCTCCGTCATGGTGGGCCTCCAGGACTGAGGTCGGACGCCGCCATGAGGCGCAGGTCAGGCCTCCGTCAGCGCGATCTGATCGTGGCGGTCACTGGCCCGGAACCTTCTGAAACCTGCACCTGACAGAACACACGGAGGATGAGGAGCCATGACCACACCATCGCCCGACCCTGACCTGCGCTTCCCCGGCGGCTTCCTGTGGGGCGGAGCCACCGCCGCCAACCAGATCGAGGGCGCCTACGACGAGGACGGCAAGGGCCTGTCCGTCCAGGACGTCATGCCCCGGGGCATCCTGGCCCCGCCCACCCAGGCCCCCACACCGGACAACCTCAAGCTTGAGGCCATCGACTTCTACCACCGTTACGCCGAGGACATCGCCCTGCTGGCGGAGATGGGCTTCAAGGTCTTCCGCTTCTCCATCGCCTGGAGCCGCATCTTCCCGCTCGGTGACGAGACCGAGCCCAACGAGGAGGGGCTGGCCTTCTACGACCGGGTCCTCGACGAGCTCGAGAAGCACGGCATCGAGCCGCTGGTCACCATCAGCCACTACGAGACCCCGCTCCACCTGGCCCGCACCTACGACGGCTGGACCGACCGCCGCCTCATCGGCTTCTTCGAGCGCTACGCCCGCACCCTGTTCGAGCGCTACGGCAAGCGGGTCAGGTACTGGCTCACCTTCAACGAGATCAACTCCGTCCTCCACGAGCCCTTCCTGTCCGGCGGCATCGCCACCCCCAAGGACAGGCTCAGCGAGCAGGACCTCTACCAGGCCATCCACCACGAGCTCGTCGCCTCCGCTGCCGCCACGAGGATCGCCCACGAGGTCAACCCCGACATCCAGGTCGGCTGCATGATCCTGGCCGTGCCCACCTACCCGCTGACCCCCGATCCCCGTGACGTCTGGGCCGCCAAGCAGGCCGAGCGCGCCAACTACGCCTTCGGGGACCTCCACGTGCGCGGCGAGTACCCCGGCTACCTGCTGCGTTCCCTGCGGGACAAGGGCATCGAGCTGGAGATCACCGAGGAGGACCGCGCGCTGCTGCGGGAGCACACCGTCGACTTCGTCTCCTTCTCCTACTACATGTCCGTGTGCGAGACCGTTACCCAGTCGGCCGAGGCCGGCCGGGGCAATCTCATGGGCGGCGTTTCCAATCCCACCCTCGAGGCCTCCGAGTGGGGCTGGCAGATCGACCCGGCGGGCCTGCGCACCATCCTCAACGACTACTGGGACCGCTGGGGCAAGCCCCTGTTCATCGTCGAGAACGGTCTGGGAGCCAAGGATGTTCTCGTTGACGGCCCCCACGGCCTCACGGTTGAGGATGACTACCGCATCGCCTACATGAACGACCACCTCGTCCAGGTCGCCCAGGCCATCGCCGACGGCGTCGAGGTCCTGGGCTACACCTCCTGGGGCTGCATCGACCTGGTCTCGGCCTCCACCGCCCAGATGTCCAAGCGCTACGGCTTCATCTACGTGGACCGCGACGACGACGGCAGCGGCACCCTGGCCCGCTACCGTAAGAAGTCCTTCGGCTGGTACCGCGACGTCATCGCCTCCAACGGCGCCCGCCTCGTACCTGCGGCGCAGAAACCGCCACGGGGATAGGTGCTGAGACGGCGTGGCCCGGGTGGCTCAGACGCTGGGACGGATCGCCTGGGCGGCGGACCGCGCCCGATCTCGGGCGACCTGCACGTCGTCGGCGTAGGCCACGACAACGCCCAGGCGCCGACCCTCGTGAGCCACCGGCTTGCCGAAGAGTCGCAGATCCGCGCCCTCATGAGCGAGCGCCTCATCAAGACCCGCGAAACGCACGCCCTCACCCGGCGCGGACTCTCCCGTCGCTTTGATGGTCACCGAGGCGCCGGGGGAGCGCAGCGCGGTGTCGACGGGCAGCCCCAGCAGGGCGCGGGCGTGCAGCTCGAACTCGCTCAGGCGCTGGCTCGCCAGTGTCACCAGGCCGGTGTCATGGGGGCGCGGGGAGACCTCGGAGAAGAGAACCTCCTCCCCGCAGATGAACAGCTCCACCCCGAACAGGCCCCAGCCGCCCAGCGCCGCGGTCACGCGCTCGGCCACCTGCTGGGCCCGTTCCAGGGCCACCGGGCTCAGGGGCTGCGGCTGCCAGGACTCCACATAGTCCCCGTCGACCTGCCGGTGCCCGATCGGCTCGCAGAAGCTCGTCACCGTCTCCCCGGTGCCGGGATGACGCCAGCGCACCGTGAGCAGCGTGATCTCGGTGTCGAAACGCACGAATCCCTCCACGATGACCCGGCCTCGGTCCACGCGCCCGTCGGCCGCCGCGTAGCGCCAGGCCGCCTCCAGGTCCTGCGGCCCGCGTACCACGGACTGGCCGTGCCCGGATGAGGACATGACCGGTTTGACCACACACGGAAAGCCCACTTGCTGAGCACCTGCGCGCAGCTCGTCTAAGGACGAGGCGAAGGCGTAGGGACTGGTCGCCAGCCCCAGCTCCTCAGCCGCCAGGCGTCGGATGCCCTCACGATTCATCGTCAGCTGCACTGCACGGGCGGTCGGTACCACCTGCACCTCGCCGGCGCTCTCCAGCGCCGCCAGGGCGTCGGTGGCCAGCGCCTCGATCTCCGGGATCACGACGGCGGCACCGCTGGCGCGGATGGCGGCCGTCAGCGCCTCGGGGTCGCTCATGTCCACCGTCATGGCGTTGTGCGCCACCTGCTGGGCCGGAGCCCCCTCATAGCGGTCGATCGCCGTGACCTCCACCCCCAGGCGGGTCAGAGCGATCGCCACCTCCTTGCCGATCTCACCGGCGCCCAGCAGCGCCACCTTCGTTGCGCTGCTGGTCCAGGGCGTACCCAGCACCGGGGCGGTGGGCCGACGCATCGGCGTCTCCTGAGGCGTGCACTGGCATGAGAGAGCCTGGTCGGACATGGGGGAGGAGCTCATGGGGCCTCCTGGTGTCTGGCGCCGGGAACCGGCGGCAGTGAGTACTGGCAACGGTGAAACGCTACCGGTAAACCGGCGTCGGCGACGGGTGGAGCGAGCTGGACATGCGATGCTTGGTGCATGCATGACGAGCGCCGCCCTCAGTCCTCCTCCGGCAAGCGCCAGCGGCTTCAGGACACGGTTCCCATTGAGATCCCCGCCCTCGATGAGGCGACTCCTCCGGTTCCCCCGGCGGAACGCCCCGAGATGATTATTGTCACGGGTATGTCCGGGGCGGGGCGCTCGCGCGCGGCCAACGCGCTGGAGGACCTCGACTGGTACGTCGTGGACAACCTGCCGCCCCAGCTGCTGCCGGCTCTGTCGGGAATGATGACGACGGTCGGCGCCGGTGTGCACCGGCTGGCCGCGGTGGTCGATGTGCGCAGTCGCGAGTTCTTCTCCCACTTCATGGACTATCTGCGCAAGGTCCGCAACAACGGCACCGACGTGAGGCTCATCTTCCTGGATGCCTCCGACGCCGTGCTGGTCAGACGCTTTGAGTCCTCTCGCCGACCCCACCCGTTGCAGGGCAGTGGCTCCGTCCTGGACGGGATTGAGCACGAGCGCACTCTCCTGGGGGGTTTGCGGGGCGTGGCCGACAGCGTCATCGACACCTCCAACTACTCCGTCCACGACCTCGCCCGGCGGGTGCGCGAGCTCGTGGCGCACGAGTCCGACCTGGCCCTGCGTATCAACGTCATGTCCTTCGGGTTCAAGTACGGCATTCCCCTGGACGCCGACCACGTTCTGGACGTGCGCTTCATTCCCAACCCCTACTGGGTCTCCGAGCTGCGCCACCTCACCGGACGTGACGCTCCGGTGGCCGACTACGTCTTCGCCCAGAAGGGGGGCGGCGGCCTTCGTCGACGGCTACGCCGACCTGCTCATCCCCGCGCTCCCGCAGTACGTCGATGAGCTCAAGCCCCACGTCACCCTGGCTGTGGGCTGCACCGGCGGCAAGCACCGTTCAGTGGCCTCGGCGGAGCGGCTCGGGGCCAGGTTGAGGCGCGGGGGCTTCGAGGTCGTTGTCCAGCACCGCGATCTGGGACGGGAGTAGGCAGTGGGAACCACGATCGATGCGGCGGGCTGGCCCCGCCGCGGTGAGGAGGGACCCGCCGTCGTCGCCCTGGGAGGCGGGCACGGACTGTCCGCCACGCTGCGGGCGCTGCGCCACGTCACCCACCGGCTCACCGCTGTCGTCACCGTCGCCGACGACGGAGGCTCCTCGGGACGCCTGCGCCGAGAGTTCGACTGTCTGCCGCCAGGAGACCTGAGAATGGCGCTGGCATCGCTCTGCGAGGACTCCGAGTGGGGCCTGACCTGGCGAGACGTGCTCCAGCACCGCTTCGAGGGGCAGGGCGAGCTCGACAATCACGCCCTGGGGAACCTGCTCATCCTGGCGCTGTGGCAGCTGCTGGGGGACGAAGTTGCCGGGCTCGACTGGGTGGGGCGCCTGCTGACGATCCACGGCCGCGTCGTGCCCATGTCCTCCTCACCCCTGGTCATTGAGGCCGACATCGTCTCCGGGGGGAGCCGACGCCGGGTCAGTGGTCAGGTGGCAGTGGCCTCGGCCCGCGGACGTCTGGAGAACGTGGGGATGGTTCCTCAGGACGCCGAGGCCCACCCCGAGGCGCTGCGCGCCATCGATGAGGCCGAATGGGTAGTCCTGGGGCCCGGCTCCTGGTACACCTCGGTGCTCCCGCACCTCATCCTGCCGTCCATGCGCCGCGCGCTGGTGAACACCTCGGCCCGCAAGGTCGTGGTCCTCAACCTCTCCGCTCAGCAGGGCGAGACCGACGGGATGACCAGTGCCGATCATCTTCGGGTCCTGAGCCAGTACGCGCCCGACCTGCGCCTGGACGTGGTGCTGGCCGACCCCTCCACCGTTGAGGACGTCGAGGATCTTGCAGCGGTGGCCGCCGCCATGGGGGCCACCGTCGTCCTGCGCCAGGTGCGCACCGGCGAGGCCCTGTGCCACCACGATCCGCTTCGCCTGGCAGCCGCCTTCCGGGACGCCTTCGAGGGGGCTCTGGGGGACGTCACCGATCTCAGTGGACGTGATGACATGTGATGCTGGACTCATTGAAGAGTCCCGCTGTGCATGATCGTTCATAATTCTCGGCGGCCGCTTCCAGCCGGCTGCCGGGTGCTGCGGCTAAAAATTCTCCATTGATACGCCTCGGGCGCCGTATGACATCGCCCTGACGTCTTGAGTCGCTTCGCCCGCGCATGTTCGAGCTGCGCCTCGCCAGCACTCGGGACGCCCTGGCAACGGCCGCAGCGTCAACCATGTTTGCCAGTCCCGAATCACGAACCCCGACCACGAGGAGCCCGCCCATGTCGCTGACGGTCACCGTCAAGGATGAGCTCGCGCTCGTCGCTACTGAGAACGCCGCCCAACGACGGGCGGAGGTCTCCGCGATGCTGCGCTTCGCCGGAGGGCTCCATATCGTCTCCGGGCGCATCGTCGTCGAGGCCGAGCTCGATCACGGCGGAGCGGTGCGGCGCCTGCACCAGCACCTCAAGGAGCTCTACGGGATGGAGCCCGAGGTCATGGTGGTTCAGGGCGGTTCCCTGCACCGAGGGTCCCGCTACGTGCTGCGAGTGACCAAGCGCGGCAAGGACCTGGCCCGGCTGTCCGGGCTGGTCGACGACCGGGGCCGGCCGGTGCGGGGCATGCCGGTGTCGGTCATTCAAGGAGGGCGCAACGCCGCCGCTGCCGCCTGGCGTGGAGCCTTCCTGGCCCGCGGATCCCTGACCGAGCCCGGCCGGTCCTCCTCCTTGGAGGTCACCTGTCCCGGCTCCGAGGCCGCACTGGCCCTGGTCGGGGCCGCGCGGCGCTTCGACATCTCCGCCAAGGCCCGAGAGGTGCGCGGGGCCGACCGCGTCGTCGTTCGCGACGGTGAGGCCATCGGTGTTCTCCTGGAGCGGATGGGGGCGCCGGAGGCCTTCAAGGTGTGGGCCGAGCGCCGATCTCGGCGCGAGTCCCGGGGGACCGCCAACCGCCTGGCCAACTTCGACGACGCCAACCTGCGCCGTTCGGCCCGCGCCGCCGTCGCCTCGGGTGCCCGCGTCGAGCGAGCCTTCGAGATCCTGGGGGACGATGTCCCCGCCCACCTGCTTCAGGCCGGTCGCCTGCGCATCGCGCACAAGCAGGCATCCCTGGAGGAGCTTGGGCAGCTCTCCGACCCACAGCTGACCAAGGACGCCGTCGCTGGACGTATCCGCCGCCTCCTGGCCATGGCGGACAAGCAGGCCCACGAGCTGGGCATCCCCGACACGGAGTCGGTTCTCACCCAGGAGATGCTCGAGCCCTGAGGTGAGATGGGACCTCGGTCCTTGCCTTTGGGCGCCTGATGGTCTTTGGTCCCCTCGGTTTGGCTTGTGCATCACAGTGTTCGCCCGTGGCGTGGTCGGCGACTCCCAGCGCCTGCCCAGTGTGACTAGACTCGGCCGTACCGGAGCTGAATCGGATGTGAGTTGAAGAGGAGGTTCCGGAGCACACGCCATGTGTGAAAAGAGCCCCAGCAACCGTGCGCCGCCAACCGGCGCACTAGGAGGACACAAAGTGACCACCCGCGTTGGTATTAACGGCTTCGGCCGGATCGGCCGCAACTTCTTCCGTGCCGCCCTCGAGCAGGGCGCCGACATCGAGGTTGTCGCCGTCAACGACCTGACGGACAACAAGACCCTGGCCCACCTGCTCAAGTACGACTCGATCCTCGGTCGTTTCGACGGCGAGGTCTCCTACGACGAGGATGGCATCACCGTCAACGGCAAGCACATCAAGGTGCTCGCTCAGCGCAACCCCGCCGACCTGCCCTGGGGCGACCTGGGCGTCGAGGTCGTCGTGGAGTCCACCGGCTTCTTCACCGACGGCGAGAAGGCCAAGGCCCACCTCGACGGTGGCGCCAAGAAGGTCGTCATCTCCGCTCCCGCCAAGAACGTCGACGGCACCTTCGTCATGGGTGTCAACGAGGGCGACTACGACAACGCCACGATGAACATCGTGTCCAACGCCTCGTGCACCACCAACTGCCTCGCCCCCCTGGCCAAGGTTCTCCACGAGAACTTCGGCATCGAGCGCGGCATCATGACCACCATCCACTCCTACACGGGTGACCAGCGCGTCCTCGACGCCCCGCACAGCGACCTGCGCCGTGCTCGCGCCGCCGCGCTGAACATGATCCCCACCAAGACCGGTGCCGCCCAGGCCGTGGCCCTCGTTCTGCCCGCCCTCAAGGGCAAGTTCGACGGTCTGGCCGTGCGTGTCCCCACCCCGACCGGCTCGCTGACCGACCTGACCTTCATCGCTGAGAAGGAGGTCTCCGTCGAGGCCGTCAAGGCTGCCGTCAAGGCCGCCGCCGAGGGTGAGCTCAAGGGCGTTCTCGAGTACACCGAGGACCCGATCGTCTCCACCGACATCGTGGGCAACCCGCACACCTCGATCTTCGACGCCACCGAGACCAAGGTCATCGGCAACCTCGTCAAGGTCCTCTCCTGGTACGACAACGAGTGGGGCTACTCCAACGCCCTGGTCCGCCTGACCTCCCTGGTCGGCTCCAAGCTCGCCTGAGACCAGACCGAGAGCATGACTCTCTAGAAGACGGCGCCCGCGCCACGCTATGCGTGCGCGGGCGCCGTCCGTCCCACACCCACACCTTCACCCACAACCGATGAGAGGCTTCATGAAGACCATCGAGTCCCTGGGCGACCTCAAGGGCAAGCGAGTCCTGGTCCGCTCCGACTTCAACGTGCCGCTGGACGCCGACAAGAACATCACCGACGACGGCCGTATCCAGGCCGCTCTGCCCACCCTGCGCACTCTGCTCGACGCCGGCGCCAAGGTAATCATCACCGCCCACCTGGGGCGCCCCAAGGGGCAGGTCAACCCCGACTACTCCCTGGCCCCCGTCGCCAAGCGCCTCGCCGAGGTCACCGGTGTCAAGGTGACCCTCGCCGAGGACACCGTGGGCGAGTCCGCCAAGGCCGCCGTCGCCGCCGCCGGTGACGGTGAGATCGTCCTGCTGGAGAACGTGCGCTTCAACGCCGCCGAGACCTCCAAGGACGACGCCGAGCGCGAGGCCTTCGCCGCCGAGCTCGCCGCCCTGGCCGACGTCTTCGTCTCCGACGGCTTCGGCGTCGTGCACCGCAAGCAGGCCTCCGTCTACGACGTCGCCAAGCTGCTGCCCTCCGCCGCCGGCCTGCTCGTCGTCAAGGAGATCGAGTCCCTGGGGCGCGCCGTCAACGACCCCGAGCGCCCCCTACACCGTGGTGCTCGGCGGCTCCAAGGTCTCCGACAAGCTCGGTGTCATCTCCAACCTGCTGAGCAAGGCCGACCGTCTCCTCATCGGTGGCGGCATGGCCTACACCTTCCTGGCCGCCCAGGGCTACGAGGTGGGTACCTCTCTGCTGGAGAAGGACCAGATCGACACCGTCAAGGGCTACCTGGAGACCGCCAAGGCCAACGGCGTCGAGCTGCTGCTGCCCGTCGACACCGTCGTGGCCCCGACCTTCGCCGCGGACGCCCCCGCCACCGTGGTGCCGGCTGACGCACTGCCCGCCGACCAGATGGGCCTGGACATCGGCCCTGAGACGCGAAAGCTCTTCGCCGAGGCCATCGCCACCTCCAAGACCGTGGTGTGGAACGGCCCCATGGGCGTCTTCGAGTTCCCGGCCTTCGCCGAGGGCACCAAGGCCGTGGCCAAGGCGATCTCCGAGTCCGACGCCTTCTCCGTCATCGGCGGTGGCGACTCCGCCGCGGCCGTGCGCACGCTCGGCTTCGACGAGGCCACGTTCTCCCACATCTCCACCGGCGGCGGCGCCTCCCTCGAGCTCCTCGAGGGCAAGACCCTGCCCGGTATCGCCGTGCTCAACGACTGAAGGAAGGCAACCCAGATGAGTAACCGCACCCCGCTCATGGCGGGCAACTGGAAGATGAACCTCGACCACCTCGAGGCCAACCACCTCGTCCAGGGCCTGGCCATGGAGCTCAAGGACCACGACCACGACTACACCAAGTGCGAGGTCCTCGTGATCCCGCCCTTCACGGACATCCGCACCGTGCAGACCGTCGTTGAGGCCGACTCCCTGGACATCAAGTACGGCGCCCAGGACGTCTCCATCCACGACAACGGCGCCTACACCGGCGAGATCTCCACCGAGATGCTCACCAAGCTCGGTGTCAGCTACGTCGTCATGGGCCACTCCGAGCGCCGCGAGTACCACGGCGAGTCCGACGCCCTCGTGGGCGCCAAGGCCCGCAAGGTGCTCGACGCCGGCATGACCCCCATCCTGTGCTGCGGTGAGGCCCTGGAGATCCGCAAGGCCGGCACCCACGTCGACTTCGTCCTGGGACAGATCCGCGCAGCCCTGGAGGGATGGAGCGGCGAGGACGTCGCCAAGATCGTCATCGCCTACGAGCCCATCTGGGCCATCGGCACCGGCGAGACCGCCACCGCCGAGGACGCCCAGGAGGTGTGTGGAGCGATCCGCGAGGCCCTGCGTGCCGACTACGGTGACGCTACGGCCGATGCCACCCGCATCCTCTACGGCGGCTCCGCCAAGCCCGGCAACATCAAGGAGCTCATGGCCCAGCCCGACGTCGACGGCGCACTCGTCGGTGGAGCCTCCCTCAAGGCGGACTCCTTCGCCGCCATGGCCGGCTTCTACGCCTGAGCGAGCCGAGCCGCGGCGGAGGAACTGAGCGATCACTTCTCCGCAGCGTCTCACCGCTCGCTGACAGGGTCCCGGACACCTCACACCCCGAGGTGTCCGGGACCCCGCGCGTTACAGGTAGACTGCCACGCGGACAGGTGGGGGCGCGGACCCTGTCGGGAGTCGCGCCGGACCCATGCCGGAGCGTGAGGCCCCCGCAGCAAGACGGAACCAACAACGAAGGGAACGTGACGTGAACGTAGTGCGTATCGTCCTTCAGGTGCTGCTCGTCCTCTCGAGCTTCTTCCTCATCATGTCGATCCTCCTGCACAAGGGCAAGGGCGGCGGTCTGTCGGACATGTTCGGCGGCGGTATCTCCTCCTCCGCAGGGTCCTCCGGCGTGGCCGAGCGCAACCTCGACCGCATCACGGTGGCGGTGGCCATCATCTGGACGATCACGATCGTCGGGCTCGGCCTGGTCGCCAAGCTCGGCTGAGCCTCGGCGGATTCCGACGAGCACTGCGCACACGACGGAGCCAACCGTCGATACCGCCCCCGATCCGCGTGGCGACGTCCTGGACCGGGGGTTGAGGGGCTACCTGGCCCACCTGCGCGTTGAGCGCGGGCTGAGCCCTCACACTCTGAGTGCCTACGAGCGCGACCTCGGCCGCTACCTGCGCTACCTGAGGAGCGCCGGCATCTCAGCGCCGCAGGAGGTCAGCCGCAACGACGTGGCCGGCTTCCTCGAGGTCCTGCGCACCGGATCCGACGGCGCCCGTCCGCTGGCGTCGTCCTCGGCATCCAGAACCGTCACGGCCGTGCGCGGCTGGCACAAGTTCCTCCTGGCCGAGGGCACTACCTCAGAGGATCCCTCGGCCACCGTGCGCCCGCCCCAGCCCGGAAGGCGCCTGCCCAAGGCCTTAGGGGTCGATGAGGTCCGCCGCCTCCTGGAGGCAGCAGGCGTTGACGACTCCCCGGTGAGCCTGCGCGACCGAGCGCTGCTGGAGGTCCTCTACGCCACCGGCGCCCGCATCTCCGAGGCGGTGGGGCTCGTCGTCGACGACCTTGACACCGACTCCAGGCTGCTGAGGCTGTTCGGCAAGGGGCGCAAGGAACGCGTGGTCCCCATGGGGGCCTACGCCTGGGAGGCGCTGGACGCCTACCTGGTGCGAGCAGGCCGGTCCTGGCCGAGAAGGGCAGGGGAGTGCCACAGGTTTTCCTCAACACCCTGGGCAGGCCCCTGAGTCGGCAGAGCGCCTGGGCGGTCCTCCAACAGGCCGCTGAACGGGCCGGGCTCATCGGGACGGACGGTGCCGACGAGCGGCGCATCTCCCCCCACACCCTGCGCCACTCCTTCGCCACGCATCTGCTGGCGGGAGGGGCGGACGTGCGTGTCGTCCAGGAGATGCTCGGACACGCCTCGGTCACCACCACCCAGATCTACACGAAGGTCACCGTCGACCACCTGCGGGAGGTCTACGCCACCAGTCACCCGCGGGCTCTGGCCTGATCGCGAGGCCGCAGGTGAGGGCCGTCCCCCAGTCCTTTGTGGGGGAAGCCTGAGTGCGCACCGGGCCGCGGCTGAAAGCGGGGTCCCGTTGGCTTTGATCTCTGGCGTGTCCCGTCTGAACTGGGCGATGTCGGTCGGCTTTCGACTAGGCTGGACGACGTGAATGACTCCATCCAGCCAGGCCTGATCGACAACCCCGGCACCGACGAGAACGAGGAGAAGGACTTCCCCGTTCCCGCGCCGCTGGAGTCGCACGGACCCGCTCGGGTCATCTCCATGTGCAACCAGAAGGGCGGCGTCGGCAAGACCACGACGACGATCAACCTCGGCGCGGCGCTGGCCGAGCTGGGGCGCAAGGTCCTCATCGTCGACTTCGACCCCCAGGGAGCGGCCTCGGCCGGCCTGGGCATCAACGCCCACGAGCTTGACTCCACCATCTACGACCTGCTCGTCGCCAGCCGTCCGGACATCCGCACGGTCATCCACGAGACCACGGTGGAGGGGCTGGACATCGTCCCGGCCAACATCGACCTGTCCGCCGCCGAGGTCCAGCTCGTCAACGAGGTCGCCCGCGAGCAGGCCCTCAAGCGGGTGCTGCGTCCGGTGCTCGACGAGTACGACGTGATCCTCGTGGACTGCCAGCCCTCGCTCGGACTGCTGACCATCAACGCCCTGACCGCCTCCCACGGCGTCATCATCCCGCTGGAGACCGAGTTCTTCGCCCTGCGCGGGGTGGCGCTCCTGGTGGAGACCGTCGAGCGCGTCAAGGACCGCCTCAACGCCACCCTGGAGATCGACGGCATCCTGGCCACTATGGTGGACTCCCGCACCCTGCACTCCCGGGAGGTGCTTGAGCGCCTGGAGCAGGCCTTCGGCGAGCAGCTCTTCGACACGCGCATCCGGCGCACGATCAAGTTCCCGGACGCCTCCGTGGCCAACGAGCCGATCACCAGCTACGCGCCCTCCCACCCCGGTGCGGACGCCTACCGCCGGCTGGCCCGTGAGGTCATCGCCCGCGGCGATGTCGCCTGAGCCTGAGGAGCAGGGGCCGCCCAGGCTGCCCGGATTCAGCGTCACGCTACCCCAGTTCGAAGGCCCCTTCGACCTGCTACTGAGCCTCATCGCCCGCAAGCGGCTCGACGTCACCGAGCTGGCGCTGGCCGAGGTGACCGACGACTTCATCGCCCACATGCGCTCGGACTGGGACCTGGGGCGCGCATCTGAGTTCATCGTCGTGGCCTCCACCCTCCTGGCGCTCAAGGCCCACCGCCTTCTGCCCCATGACGAGAACGAGGAGGAGCCCGACCTCGAGCTGCTCGAGGCCCGCGACCTGCTCTTCGCCCGGCTCCTGCAGTACCGGGCCTTCAAGGAGGCCGCAGCTGCCTTCCGACACCGGGCGGAGACCTCCGCACGCAGCTACCCGCGCATCGTCGCCCTGGAACCGCATCTGGCGGCGCTGCTGCCCAAGCTCGTGGCCACCATCACCCCCGAGGAGCTGACGCGGCTGGCGGTGGGAGCCTTCACCCGGCCCACGGATCCGGGCGTCCAGACCGTCCACCTGCATGAGCGGGTACCGGTCGGTGAGCAACTGAGCCTCATCGCCAGCAGGCTGCGCAGTCACGGAACCCTGACCTTCGCCCAGACTCATTGAAGACGCCGAGCGCACCGCCGTCGTGGTGGCCCGCTTCCTGGCGCTGCTCATCCTCCACCGGCAGGGCAGCGCCGAGCTGGACCAGACGGAGGCCATGGGCGAGATCACCGTGACCTGGTGCGGCGGTCAGGACGACCTGACCGGCATGATGACCTCTGAGAACCTCACTGAGCTCGAGGAGGAATTCGCATGAGCGAGGCTGTGGGGTCTGAGGGGTCTGAGCTGCGCAGTGCTGCTGAGGCCATCCTCATCGTCGCCGACGAGCCGGTGACCACCTCTGCGATCGCCGAGGCCCTCGGTATGGAGGAGAGCGTATGCGAGGAGCTGCTCGAGGGTCTCGCAGCCGAGTACCGTGGAGAGACGCCCGGCAGCCGTGCTCATGGATTCCTCCTGCGACGTGCGGCAGGTGGGTGGCGTTTCGCCTCCGCGCCTGAGCACGCCGACCTCGTCGAGCAGTTCATCATCGGCGGCGCCACCGCACGCCTGAGTCAGGCCGCCCTGGAGACCTTGGCCGTCGTCGCTTACCGGCAGCCGGTCACCCGGGGGCGCGTCGCGCAGATCCGCGGGGTCAATGTCGACGGCGTCATGCGCACCCTGCACGCCCGCGGCCTCATCGAGGAGGCCGGTGCCGAGACCTCCGGTGCGATTCTGTACCGGACCACGGGAGACTTCCTGGAGTACCTGGGAATCGACTCCCTGGACGAGCTGCCACCCCTGGCTCCCTACCTCCCCCGCGTCGAGGCGCTGGGGGAGATCGTCGAACAGGCCGATGAGATGGCCGGTAGGAGGACCCCATGACCCCGAGAAACCGCCACACCCGAACCAACTCTGTGCCCCACAGCGATTTTGGGGCGCAGGAGTTCTACGACGAGGACGACCTCGAAGAGCTCGACGAGCAGGCCGACGCCGGTGACCTGGCCGCCTTCGACGCCGAGGCCATCGACGAGGACGAGGAAGCCCGTCTGCTTCAGAAGCGTGAGCGCGCCACCAAGGGCGGCCAGGACGACCCGCACGTCGCTTCCGGACAACGGCTGCAGAAGGTCCTGGCCCACGCAGGGGTTGCCTCGCGCCGCGCCTGCGAGCAGCTCATCGCCGACGGCCGCGTCAGCGTCGACGGCGTCACCGTCACCGAGGCGGGCGTCAGAGTGGACCCGCTGACCCAGGAGATCCGCGTTGACGGCAGCCGGATCCTCACCAACCCCGAGCTCATCACCCTCATGCTCCACAAGCCGGCCGGGGTCGTCACCACTATGGAGGACCCTGAGGGCCGCCCCACCGTGGCCCAGTACGGACGCGACTACCTGGCCGAGCACCCCGAGCTGCCCGACTCGCTGCGCCTGGTGCATGTCGGGCGCCTCGACACCGAGACCGAGGGGCTGCTCCTGCTGTCCAACGACGGCGAGCTCTCCCACCGGCTCATGCACCCCAGTTTTCGAGATCGCGAAGACCTATGTCGCCATCGTCGAGGGACAGGTTGAGCCCTGGGTCCCGCGCAAGCTGCGGCGCGGCATCGAGCTGGAGGACGGTGAGGCCAAGGCGGACCGGGTCACCGTCAAGGACTCCGGGCCGCGCGGTTCCATCGTCGAGATCACCCTCCACTCCGGCAAGAACCGCATCGTGCGGCGCATGCTGGACGCCGTCGGCCACCCGGTGACGCGCCTGGCGCGCACCCGGCTCGGACCGCTGCGGCTGGGTAACCTGCGCCCCGGCCAGACCCGCCCACTCAGTGGCGAGGAGATCGCCGCGCTGCAGCAGGAGGTCGGGCTGTGAGCGCCCCCGAGCCGCGGGCATCAGTGTCCACGCGCGGCCCGGTGCTCATCGTCGGCACGGGGCTGCTGGGAACCTCACTCGCCCTGGCGCTGCGGGCGGCAGGGTGTCGAGGTCCTGCTCTCCGACACCTCGCCCACCTCCCTGGCCCTGGCCCGAGACATGGGAGCAGGATCGCTTCACGGCGAGGACAGCCCCTGAGCCGCAGGTCGTCGTCGTGGCCACGCCTCCCGACGTGGCCGCCGAGGTCGTCGTCGCGCAGTTGAGCGCCCACCCCAGTGCTGTGGTCACTGACGTCGCCTCCGTCAAGGAACGGGTCGTCGCCGAGGTCCGGGCCCGGGCGGGAGCGCAGGCGCGCAGGTACGTCGGCTCCCACCCGATGGCCGGCCGGGAGCGCTCGGGCGCCGGCGCCGCGGACTGCGACCTCTTCGCCGGGCGCCCCTGGGTGGTGGTCGGCCAGGACTCCGATCCGCAGGCGGAGCTGGTCATCAGGAACCTGGCGGTCGATGTGGGCGCCACCCCGGTGCGCATGGGTGCGGCGGAGCACGACGCCGCCGTCGCTGCCGTCTCCCACATGCCCCAGCTCGTCTCCTCACTCGTGGCCGCCCGCCTGGAGGAGCTGGGGGAAGGGGCCCTGGCTCTGTCGGGGCAGGGGCTTCGTGACGTCACCAGGATCGCGGCCTCGGATCCCCAGGCTGTGGTCGGCCATCATCGTGGGCAACGCCGGGCCCGTGGTCGACCTGCTGCGCCGAATCCGTGATGACCTAGGCGTACTGATCACAGGGATCGAAGCGGCCGCCTGCGATTCGGACAGTCCGGAGCACACGGCTCCGGGAGCGGCACGTGTGGTCGCTCCCGGGGCCGTCGGCGCGGTCACCGACGTCATGACTCGGGGAAACCTCGGTCGGGCACGCATCCCCGGCAAGCACGGCGGGGCGCCGCGCCGCTACACCGAGGTCCAGGTCCTGGTACCCGACGCCGCCGGCGAGCTGGGCAGGCTCTTCTCGGATGTCGGAGCCGCCGGCGTCAACATTGAGGACTTCTCCCTGGAGCACTCGGCCGGGCAGAGCGCGGGCATCGCCCTCATCTCCGTCCTTCCTGCGGCCGCCCAACGGCTGGAGGAGGCGCTGGACGCCCAGGGCTGGCGCGTCGTCGCGGGCTGAAGCCGGTTCAATCCGTCACCGAGGTCCGCCTGTGTCAGTGCTCATGGGGACCTGATCCGCAGTACCGCGCCGGAGTGTGGGACGCTTGGCCCAGTTCATGACCGTCAATCGGACCCTGATGGAGGGCACCATGGGAATCGTCGTTGCGATCGACGGACCGAGCGGATCGGGCAAGTCCACCGTCTCGCGGCGCGTCGCCGCCGAGCTGGGACTGGCCTACCTGGACACCGGTGCCATGTACCGGGCCGCCGCCTGGTGGTGCGAGCACGAGGGGATCGACCTGGAGGACGGGGCCGCCGTCGCCGAGGCCGTCGCCGCGATGCCGCTGCACATGGGGCTGGATCCCGAGCACCCCACCTTCACCGTGGACGGCACGGACGTATCGACCGCGATCCGCGACCCGCACATCGCCACTGTCGTCTCGAAGGTCGCCACCAACCTCGAGGTGCGTGCCGAGCTGGCGCGCCGCCAGCGCGAGATCATCCGCTTCGAGGCGACCGGGCACACCGGGTCCTTCTCCGAGGGCGCCGGCATCGTGGCCGAGGGACGTGACATCACCACCGTCATCGTGCCCGACGCCGACGCCCGCCTGCTGGTGACCGCCTCGGAGGAGGCCCGCCTGGCCCGCCGCGCCGGGGACCTGGAGGCCGCCGGTAAGCAGGTCGACGCCGACGCCCTGCGAGACCAGGTGGTGCGCCGCGACCGCGACGACGCCACGGTCTCCCAGTTCCTCACCGCGCCCGAGGGCGTCACCCTGGTGGACACCTCCGAGCTGACCCTGGAGCAGTCCGTCGAACGGGTCCTGGACCTGGTGGAGGAGGCCGCCGACGCCGCCGCCCAGCGGGACGCCGAGGAGGACCTGCGGGCCCAGGCCATGCGGGCGGGCCTGGCCGACTACGAGCTCGATGAGGAGGACCTCGCCCTCCTGGAGGCCGACGGCGGCCTGCCCACCGGTGACAGCGTCGAGCCCGGATTGCCGGTCCTGGCCGTCGTCGGCCGCCCCAACGTGGGCAAGTCGACGCTGGTCAACCGGGTCCTGGGCCGTCGCGAGGCTGTCGTCCAGGACACCCCCGGTGTCACCCGCGACCGGGTCTCCTACCCGGCGGAGTGGGCCAGGGCGCCGCTTCACCATCGTCGACACCGGCGGATGGGAGGTGGACGTGGCCGGCCTCGACGCCGCCGTGGCCACCCAGGCTGAGATCGCCGTGGAGATGGCCGATGCCGTCCTGCTGGTCGTCGACGCCCAGGTCGGTATCACCGAGACCGATGCCCGTGTGGTGCGGATGCTGCGCCGCAGCGGCAAGCCGGTGGTGCTGGCCGCCAACAAGGTCGACTCCCCGGCCCAGGAGGGGGACGCCGCCACCCTGTGGAACCTGGGGCTGGGCGAGCCCTTCCCGGTCTCGGCGCTGCACGGCCGGGGCAGCGGCGAGGTCCTCGACGCCGTCATGGAGGTCCTTCCGGAGGTCTCCGCCGTGGCCACCGCAGCGCCGGAGGGGGACTTGCACCGCATCGCTCTCGTGGGGCGTCCCAACGTCGGCAAGTCCTCTCTGCTGAACTCCATCGCGGGGCGCGAGCGCGTCGTCGTCAACGAGACCGCGGGCACGACCCGTGACCCGGTCGACGAGATCATCGAGCTCGACGGGCGCCAGTGGGTCTTCGTCGACACCGCGGGGATCCGCCGGCGGGTCAAGCAGTCACGGGGGCGCCGACTACTACGCGGTGCTGCGCACGCAGGGCGCCATCGACAAGGCCGAGGTCGCCGTCGTCCTGCTGGACGCCTCCGAGCCGATCAGTGAGCAGGACGTGCGCGTGGTCCAGCAGGCCGTCGATGCCGGCCGAGCCCTGGTGCTGGTCAACAACAAGTGGGACCTGGTGGACGAGGAGCGCCAGAAGATGCTCCTGTGGGAGGTCGAGCACGACCTGGCCCACGTCTCCTGGGCCCCCCACATCAACCTGGCAGCCCGGACCGGCTGGCACACCAACCGGCTCGTGCGCGCTCTCGACGCCGCACTGGAGGGTTGGACCACGCGCGTGCCCACAGGCCGGCTCAACGGCTTCCTGGGGCAGCTGCAGTCCGCCACCCCGCACCCGGTGCGAGGCGGCAAGCAGCCCCGCATCCTCTTCGCCACTCAGGTCCAGGTGGCCCCGCCCCGGATCGTCATCTTCACCACCGGTTTCCTCGACGCCGGCTACCGGCGCTTCATCGAGCGCCGCCTGCGTGAGGAGTTCGGCTTCACCGGCACCCCCATCCAGATCGGGGTGCGCG
>BNJU01001997.1_pt1 | contig 56579 bp, 77 predicted proteins | sample 8539281 | NCBI WGS metagenome assembly BNJU01 (sample SAMD00202456, study PRJDB9452) | human saliva metagenome | isolation source: human saliva | place: Japan
TTTTGGGAGATTTACTTCATTTTCTCCTGAGATTGAGTTTTTTTCCCAGCCGATTTATCCACCACCTCAAAACAGTGTTTTTATACTCTTCAAAAATCTCTTCAAACCACATCAGCTTCGCCTTGTATTATATATGTGACTGACTTCATCAGTCTTATCTACAACCTCAAAGCAGTGCTTTGAGCAACCTGAGGCTAGCTTCCTAGTTTGCTCTTTTGATTTTTCATTGATTAGCAATAGACTTTCAAAATTATAAAACGCATAATAGCAGATGTAGAAAATCTTGCTACTATGCGTTTTATTATGGAAAGGCTTCCTGGATTTTTTCTCAAATCGAGTTTTTACTCAACTTCTTTATTTGATTGGAATAGAAATTCCAATTAATTTTTCTGAGTAGAGTGTTTTGATATTGTCCTCATCAATAGAATCCTTATCAATTTTACGTTTCAAGAAAAACTCTTGGATGGCTTCGATTTCAGTTTCTCGAATAGCACGGTGTTTATTTGAGATGAGGATTTCATAGTGAAGCGGAGCTTGGGTAAAAATAACATCAGTATTTCCAGCAGAATAGACCTCAACAAGGGTTGCATCTGTACTTTCTAGCTGGCTTTTTACAAGTTGCGAGTGTGAGTTTGTCGTATTGATAAGCTTCATAACATTTCCTCCGATTTTCTAATTCTATTATAGCATTTTTGAATAAAGTAGCTTGCTTTAGTCAATCTTATGCTGTTTTTTCCAAGATTGGATGGCCCATTTATGGCTACCACGTTTAAGATTTTCAATAGCCTCGTCGATAGAGAACCAGGCAATATGATTAAAGTCTTCTAGTGGTTTTTGAACTTCCTTGAAAGAAGTCGCTTCATAGAGGTAGGCAGGATTGTAGTAGTAGGTATCACGGTGACGAGAGTAGAAATATTCGTCAGCTTGTCCGTAATAGACACCAATTTCAGCTGTGAATCCAAGCTCTTCAATCAATTCACGCTTTAGGGCTTCTTGATGATTTTCCCCTGCTTCAATTTCGCCACCTGGTAAGAACCAAGCGCCATTAGGTGCTTGAACAAGAACAATTTGTTTTTGTTCAGCGTCTGGAATAACTGCATATACACCGTAACGTGAAATATAGTCTGTATTCTCTTTTTTTTCTCCGAAAGTTGGGTTTGCCATTGCATTTTCCTCATTATCTAGTATCGTTATTATTATCATAATGGACAAAGGTCGAGCTGTCAAGAAGAAACCAACGAACTTGTGAAGAAAAATCTACTTTAACTTTATCAATATTCGTTGGGGTAAATTCTCTAAATGGATTTCTTTAACTGGTATAATAAAAGGGAGGTGATTTTATGGCAGAATCAAGATTATTTCGTATCCTATATCTACTTTTAGAAAAAGGTAGTACAACAGCTCCTGAATTAGCCCGATTATTTGAAGTGTCTGTACGAACAATTTATCGTGATATTGAGCGCTTGAGTATAGCGGGGATTCCCCTTTATTCGATTCCTGGAAACTCAGGTGGAATTTTTTTAATGAAGGACTTTGTCCTGGATCGCGTTCTTGTGTCGGAGAATGAAAAAATAGAACTGTTGTCTGCTTTGCAAGGGATTCAAGCTCTGACGGATGACAGACAAGACCTGTTACTTGAAAAATTAGAATCTATTTTTCAAGTTTCTACCAGCCCTTGGATAGAAGTAGATTTGACTGACTGGAGAAAGCGAGAAGGTCAAAAAGAATTATTTGATAATATCAAACATGCTATTCTAGAGAAGAGGCGACTGGTTATCACTTATCTAGGTGGGAGTGGTCAGAAAACGATTCGTACAGTTGAACCTTTTAAACTCGTATTCAAAAAGAGAGATTGGTACCTTCATGCTTACTGTTGTTTGAAGGAAGACTGGCGTTTTTCAAGTTATCTAGAATTAGGAATTGTCACCTAACAAAAGAAATAGTGAAGCAGAAAAACGTAATGGATTCCGTTGATAGTTTAGATCAAGTGGCAAATCAAATCGAAGTTTCTTGAAGTTTAGTCCCAAGCTTGCTTTCCGGGTTTATGAAGATTTTTTAGAAGATGAGATTAGCTTGGGCAAAGATGGATGTTATTATGTCAAGACAGTCCTACCAGAGCATGAAAGTCTGTATACTTACCTCCTGTCTTATTTAGATGGGGTGGAAATACTCGACCCTGACTATCTGAAGAAGGAACTGCTTTCTAGAGTAGAAAAAATCCAAAAATTTTATAAACCTTGACAAAAGATGTCAGGGTTTTAGTGCTATACTAGAGATAGAAAGGAGAAGAATTAAATGAAATACGAATGGAGAAAAGAAGCGAAAGCTCTTTATCAAATTAAGGCTAGGCCCACCATCTTGGAAGTACCAGGTCAATCCTATATCGTGATAGATGGTAAAGGCGATCCAAATCAAGAAGATTTTTCAGAACTCGTAGGAATTTTGTATGCCTTAGCTTATGCGATAAAGATGAAGTATAAAAAAGCTCCTCTGGATGAGGTTTACCATGATTTTACAGTCTTTCCTTTAGAAGGTTTATGGAAAAAGGAGAAAGAAGGAGAACTGGTAAAAAGTGAGCTTTCTTATAGCATTATGATTGGGCAACCCGATTTTATTACGCGAGAACTATTTGAGGAAGCTCTGAACGAGGTGAAGATCAAGAAGCCAAATCTTCTCTATGAGGCTATTCGTTTTGAAAAAATAGAAGAAGGCCTAAGTCTTGCTATGCTTCATGTAGGCCCCTTTGATACAGAAAATGAGACTTTTGCAGATATGGAAGATTTTTGTCAACTTCATAAACTCAAAAGAATTACGGAGTACCACCGAGAAATCTATCTCAATAACCTTCATCGAACGGAGCCAAGCAAATTGAAAACAATTCTTCGCTATCAAGTTCAAGAAGAGAATTAAAAAGAACAGGAGATCTTGTTTCCTGTTCTTTTTATGAGTTCTAATCTTCTATTTCAGAAGTATTCTCTTTGATTTTTTCAGCTTTTTTGGCAGATTTGATTTGAATCTTGCCCTTGCTGGTCATAACTGCCTTGAGGTCTTTTTCGCTTGGATTTTCAAGGTAGTAATCAGTGATTGCGTCCTCAATATAGTCTTGAATAGTACGACGAAGTGGGCGTGCCCCCATTTTTGGATCATAGCCGAGGTCAACTAATTTTTCCTTGACCTTATCAGTTACATCCAAATGAATGTTGTTGCTAGAGAGGCGTTCGTTAACATCTGCTAGCATGAGCTCGACAATCTGAAGGAGATTATCCTTGCTGAGAGCTTTGAACTCGATGATGCCGTCAAAACGGTTCATAAATTCTGGGCTAAAGAAGTTGCCGAGTTCACCGAGAACAGAGTTGGTACGTCCTTCGCGAGCTGCCCCAAATCCAACGCTGGCTTCGGCCTTACCTGTACCTGCATTTGAAGTCATGATAATAATGGCATCCTTGAAGCTGACGGTACGTCCTTGCCCATCTGTCAAACGGCCATCGTCCAAGACTTGCAGGAACATATGCATGACATCTGGATGGGCTTTTTCTACTTCATCTAAGAGAATAAGAGAATAGGGATTACGGCGGACTTTTTCAGTTAATTGTCCAGCTTCATCGTAGCCGACATAACCTGGAGGGGCACCGACTAACTTAGCAACGCTGTGTTTTTCCATGTATTCACTCATGTCAAAGCGAATCATGCTATCAGCAGAACCAAAGAGTTCGATAGCTAGTTGTTTGAAAGTTCTGTCTTACCGACACCGGTTGGGCCGACAAATAAGAAGCTTCCAATTGGGCGGTTAGGCGTACCGAGACCGACACGATTACGGCGAATAGCTTTTGCAATCTTATCGACAGCATCGTCTTGCCCAATAACATGAGACTTGAGGTCTTCAGCTAGATGGATGAGTTGAGATTGTTCTTTCTCTTTCAAATCACCAACAGGGATGTTGGTTTTCTGCTCGATAATGTGTTCAATTGTTTTCTCACTGATGATAGGAATGTCTTGGTCCGTGACTTTTTTCTTTTGCATTTCCTTATACTTGACAATCTGATCGCGGAAGTAGGCAGCCTTCTCAAAATCTTCCTCTCGTGTAGCTTGAGATTTAAGATTTTCAGCCTCAATCAAACGTTGATCGATCACTTTAGGATCCACAAAATTCAAGGTCAAGTTCATTTTAGAACCAGCTTCATCTAGGAGGTCAATAGCCTTGTCAGGTAAGAAGCGATCTTGGATGTAGCGATTGGAAAGAGTTGCAGCTGCTTCAATTGCAGCATCGGTATATTGAACGTGGTGGTAGTCTTCGTATTTCTTTTGAATCCCTTTGAGGATAGTGATTGTTTCGTCTACCGTTGGTTCATCAACCTTAACAGGCTGCATACGACGCTCTAGGGCAGCATCCTTTTCAATGATACGGTATTCATTGAGGGTAGTAGCACCGACCAACTGCAGTTCTCCACGAGCAAGGGCTGGCTTAAGGATATTTCCAGCATCCATATTGCCATCGCAGCAGAACCTGCACCGACAATTTCATGGATTTCATCGATAAAGAGAATGATGTCCTCACGTTTGCGAATTTCTTCCATGAGTTTTTGCATACGTTCTTCAAATTGTCCACGGATACCCGTTCCTTGAACCAAGCTAACCACATCCAGACGGATGACTTGTTTACCTTGGAGTTTATGTGGAACATCGCCATCGACGATTTTTTGAGCTAGGCCTTCGACAACGGCCGTTTTTCCAACACCTGGTTCACCGATAAGAACAGGATTATTCTTAGTTCTACGATTGAGAATTTCGATGACACGGATAATCTCATCGTCGCGTCCAATAACGGGGTCAATATCACCTCGACGGGCAATTTCAGTTACGTTGATACCAAATTCTTCAAGCAGGCCTTTTTCTTGGCTTGGTGGCGGAGTTTGGGCAGATCCACGATTTTGGGAACCATAACCACCGTTTCCACCGTAACCTCCACCTGATTGAGTTGGGGGAGTCGGAGGAGTGTTGTTAGAAGGTCTAAAATTGTTTAAGTCATTGAAGAAATCGCCAAAAGGATCAAAGTCACGATTGTTCAAATCTGTCATACCTTTGAAGAGGCTGTTGTTAGGGTCTGTTTTGATAATCTTGTAGCAGTTTTGACAGAGGTCAATCTGTTTTTGCTTTCCATTGAGATTGGTATAAAGATGAATTGTTGAGTCGTTGATTTTACAGTTTTGACAAAGCATACATCTACCTCATTTCTTTCTTTAGCCTGACCTGTTTAAAGGTCAAAAATAGTCAAAATTCTATACTCTCATTATAACAGGATTGGGGTGTAAAGCAAGTAAAAAGATTGCAGCTTTGAGAAGTTGTTACAATGAAAAATTTTTGTGATTTGGACTATAAAAAAATCCTATTTGTGAGACAAAAAGGATTTTGGTTAGACATGCAGGGTGTAATCCCAGCTTGTTTTGTATTAGTAAAGGAGTTCGTAAATCTCCATTGCAATCAAGTCAATGCTATCAAACGTATAAGTTTCGCGAGCTTCGACATCACGAAGTGTAAAGATTGATCCGTTTTCTTCGTCGTGGCTGTATGCAACTTCTGCAACAACAACTCCTTCGCGTTCAAAATTACGTTTTAAATTTCCGCCGTCTTTAGCCATTGCTTCAAGGCGGTTGATGATTCTAACCAAATGTGATTCCATTTTTGATTCTCCTTCATTTCTTATCGTTACTATTTTTACCATAAAGGAGGCCAACTTGACTAGAAAAAAACTAAGATTTCTCGCTAATTCTACCAGCTTAAAAGTTTTTTTGAATAAATCGGATAAAAAGTTTGAATTTTTAATTCAACACATGTTATAATCATACAGTATTCTATTTTTAGAAAGCAGTGTGACTATGAATTTTTCTTTTTTACCTAAGTATTTACCTTATTTTAACTATGGGGCTGTTGTGACGGTTCTCATTTCTATCTGTGTTGTCTTTTTGGGAACTATTTTGGGTGTTGTCTTGGCTTTTGGGCAACGTTCAAAGTTTAAACCGCTTGTTTGGCTCGCCAACCTGTACGTTTGGATTTTCCGTGGGACACCGATGATGGTTCAGATTATGATTGCCTTTGCTCTTATGCATATCAATGCTCCGACTATTCAGGTTGGGATTTTGGGTGTTGACCTTTCTCGTCTGATTCCAGGGATTTTGATTATCTCTATGAACAGTGGTGCCTATGTTTCTGAGACTGTGCGGGCTGGGATTAATGCGGTTCCTAAGGGTCAGTTAGAGGCGGCCTATTCTTTAGGGATTCGTCCTAAAAATGCGATGCGCTATGTGATTTTGCCACAAGCTATCAAAAATATCTTGCCAGCATTGGGGAACGAATTTATCACCATTATCAAGGATAGTTCCTCTTATCAGCTATTGGTGTCATGGAGTTGTGGAATGGGGCTACAACAGTTTCTACAACAACCTATCTACCTCTGACACCACTTTTATTTGCAGCCTTTTACTATTTGATTATGACTTCTATTTTGACAGTAGCCTTGAAAGCTTTTGAAAAACGCATGGGACAAGGAGATAAGAAATAATGACAGAAACCTTGATAAAAATTGAAAATTTACATAAATCCTTTGGAAAGAATGAAGTGTTGAAGGGCATCAACCTCGAGATTAAAAGAGGAGAAGTTGTCGTTATCATCGGTCCTTCAGGGAGCGGGAAATCTACCTTGCTTCGCTCTATGAATTTATTGGAAGAAGCAAGCAAGGGGAAGGTTATCTTTGAGGGAGTCGATATTACGGACAAGAAGAATGACCTGTTTGCCATGCGTGAGAAGATGGGTATGGTTTTCCAACAATTCAATCTCTTTCCTAATATGACTGTGATGGAAAATATCACCTTGTCACCTATCAAGACCAAAGGTGAGAGCAAGGCTGTTGCTGAGAAGAGGGCTCAGGAACTTTTGGAAAAAGTTGGTTTACCAGATAAGGCAGACGCTTATCCGCAGAGTTTGTCAGGTGGTCAGCAACAACGGATTGCTATTGCACGTGGACTGGCTATGGAACCTGATGTTTTGCTCTTTGATGAACCGACTTCAGCCCTAGACCCTGAGATGGTTGGAGAAGTTCTAGCTGTTATGCAAGATCTAGCTAAGTCAGGGATGACCATGGTGATTGTGACTCATGAAATGGGATTTGCTCGTGAAGTGGCAGACCGTGTCATCTTTATGGCAGATGGTGTGGTTGTTGAAGACGGAACACCTGAACAGATTTTTGAACAAACCCAAGAACAACGGACTAAGGACTTCTTGAGTAAGGTTTTGTAGGATCTGGTTTATAGGAAGAAGAGGAGTAGGAAGCATGGCCTCAAGTAAGGAATATTTAGCCTTTATTCTCGAACAGTTATCAGAACTAGAGGAGATAAGTTACCGTTCCATGATGGGGGAGTACATCCTTTATTATCGTGGGAAAATCATTGGTGGAATCTATGATAATCGTTTTTTACTGAAGCCTGTGAAGGTAGTCTTGAATCAGCTGGGACAGCTCTAGGCTTGAACGTCCTTATGAAGGAGCCAAGGAGATGATTCTGCTAGAAGAACTTGAAGATAAGTCTTTTCTAGCGAATTTAATCAAAGAGATGTATGCCTACTTACCTGCTCCCAAAGTCAAGAAGAAGTCCTGAAAAACTTGCCTGAGAAAAAATAGATGATAAAAGCTCAAAAAGAGCTTTTTCTTATAGTTTGAAACTATAGGATAGCCTAGGAAAGAAGTGTTAGAGGAGACCAGTAGTTTTTGGTATAATGGAGGATAGTTTGAAAGAAAAAGAGAAGTGATATGACACAGATTATTGATGGGAAGGCTCTAGCAGCTAAGTTACAAGGACAGCTGGCCGAAAAGACTGCAAGATTAAAGGAAGAAACGGGTCTAGTACCTGGTTTGGTGGTGATTTTGGTTGGGGACAATCCTGCCAGCCAAGTCTATGTTCGCAACAAGGAGAAGTCAGCCCTTGCGGCTGGTTTCCGTAGTGAAGTTGTACGAGTTCCAGAAACTATTACCCAAGCGGAATTGTTAGACTTGATTAGCAAATACAATCAAGATTCAGCTTGGCATGGGATTTTGGTCCAGTTACCATTACCAAAACATATCGACGAAGAGGCAGTTTTATTAGCCATTGACCCAGAAAAGGATGTGGATGGTTTCCATCCGCTAAATATGGGGCGTCTTTGGTCTGGTCATCCAGTCATGATTCCTTCTACACCTGCAGGGATTATGGAAATGTTCCATGAATATGGGATTGACTTGGAAGGTAAAAATGCGGTCGTCATCGGTCGTTCCAATATCGTCGGAAAACCCATGGCTCAGCTTCTTTTGGCTAAAAATGCGACAGTAACCTTGACTCACTCACGGACTCATCATCTTGCCAAGGTGGCTGCTAAAGCAGACATTCTTGTAGTAGCAATCGGTCGTGCTAAGTTTGTGACTGCTGACTTTGTCAAACCAGGTGCAGTTGTTATCGATGTTGGAATGAACCGTGATGAGAATGGCAAGCTTTGTGGTGATGTTGATTATGATGCAGTAGCACCACTGGCCAGCCACATCACGCCAGTTCCAGGAGGTGTCGGTCCTATGACCATTACTATGCTGATGGAACAAACCTATCAGGCAGCGCTTCGTACACTAAACAAGGACTAGGAAGATGAAATTCGTATTTGATCTGGATGGGACGCTATCCTTTGACTATATGACCATAGATGAAGAGATTAAGCAGGTTCTTTTAAAGGCTAGCGATTATGGGCATGAGGTTGTCTTTGCCTCAGCTCGCTCTTATCGGGATTGTTTGGGCTTATTAGGTACCGATCTCAGTCAGCGTTTGGTTATAGGTTTGAATGGTGGCGTAGCCTATTATCTGGGGAAAGTTATCTATGAAAGAAATCTCGATACTAGAGTTTATCAGGCGCTGGTGGATTATTGCCAGACCTACAATCTCCCTTTCTTTGTGGACGATTGCTTTGACTATAGTGGTCAGATCATGGAGAAGATTCCATTTATCGCTAGTGTAGATCCCCTAAAGGTAGCTCGTCATCAGAACCTCAAGGACTTGGGTACTCCGATTAAGGTAGTCATTTATATGGGAGACCATGAGGATTTGCTTGATGACCTGCTTGGTCAGCTAGAAAGACTGGGGCAGGCTCATCTGTCCTATCATGCTCATGAAAAGTGCCTTTATGTCAATCCCTGGGATACTCATAAGGCGACAACTGTTGAAAAGTTGTGTGGAGAGAACTTCATTGCTTTTGGAAATGACCAAAATGATATTGAACTGTTTAAAACATCTCTCTATTCAGTCCAGATAGGAGATTTTGCTGGTCTTACTCCATATGCAGATGAAACGTTAGAGCTAAAAGAAGAACCTTCTCCAGCAGTGGCAACTAAAATCTTACAGACCTTTGCGGAATTTAAGGGAAAATAGATAGAAGGAGGTCTGAACCTCCTTTTTGTTGTATAATAAAGTGAGGTGATTAGATGATTTTAAAAATTTATAATGGAGAATATAGTTTGCAATGGGATGGAATATATCACTTAGCACTAATTGATTATCCAAATATTCAAAAGTGGGAATTAGAAAAAATTGCTAAATTTATAGCTTACGAAAAACTTCATAAACGTCAAACAAGTATCGAGTGTGCTGATTCTTGTTTAAAAAAAGAGATTTTAGATTACATCTGTCAGCATCCCTTTCTTCCACCATTTACCCCTACAGATAAAAGAGTAGCTTCGACTTATGATCTACATAAGAGGCTAGTGACTTCAGACTACTGTAGCCATACTACGACTATAGCTGCAGCGATTTCTATTTTTAAAACAGGTCAGCTCTTATCTGCTGTGAAAGCCTTTAGGAGAGATGCTGAGGAGTTGGTTTTGGATAGTCGAAATGCTGCATCTGATCCGAAAGATTATTTTGACTATGTCATGTTAGGATGGTCAAATACAAGTTCTGGTTATCGATTGGCGATGGAGCGTTTATTAGGTCGAGCTCCTTCAGAGAAAGAATTACAAGATAAGTTTATTCCTGGAGTAAGTTTTCATTTTATCTATACAGATTTGATTAAAGTTCCTGGTTATATTTTTGATGGTTACCATGTTGCAAAAATTAAGGACATGCTTAATTTATTAAGTGAGTTGTATATTTGCATTATTCCAACTCATAATAAGTGCCAATTTGAAAATATTATTCCAAGTCGATTATTAGATAGGGTGTATTATCTTGACCATGATGGAGAAGGTTTGGAAGAATGGACTAAAAAAGTGTATCGAATTGTCTTAAAACAATCAGGTAAAGGATAGTTGAGGAAAAAACGATGAAAGTGATTAATCAAACTTTACTAGAAAAAGTCATTATTGAACGTTCTCGTACCAGTCATAAAGGAGATTATGGTCGCTTGCTTCTGTTAGGTGGTACCTATCCTTATGGAGGTGCTATCATCATGGCTGCTTTAGCAGCTGTAAAAAGCGGTGCAGGATTGGTGACCGTTGGAACGGACAGGGAAAATATTCCAGCTCTGCACAGCCATTTACCTGAGGCTATGGCCTTTTCTCTTCAAGACCAGCAATTGTTAAAAGAGCAATTGGAGAAGGCAGAAGTTATCTTGCTGGGACCTGGTTTACGAGACGATGCTTTTGGAGAAAATCTAGTAAAACAAGTCTTTGCTAGCTTAAGACAGAATCAGATTTTGATTGTAGACGGAGGTGCCCTGACTATTCTTGCTAGGACAAGTTTGTCGTTGCCATCTAACCAGCTCATCCTAACTCCACACCAAAAAGAATGGGAAAAACTGTCTGGTATTGCTATTGAAAAGCAAAAGGAAGATGCAACGGCTAATGCCCTAACTTCCTTTCCTCAAGGAACAATTTTGGTAGAGAAAGGTCCAGCTACTCGTATTTGGCAGGTTGGTCAGTCTGATTATTACCAGTTACAGGTTGGTGGCCCTTATCAGGCGACTGGGGGAATGGGAGATACTCTGGCTGGGATGATTGCAGGATTTGCAGGCCAGTTTAAACAAGCCAGTATCTACGAGCGTGTAACCGTAGTGACTCATCTTCATTCAGCCATAGCCCAAGAACTAGCTCAAGAACATTATGTGGTCTTACCAACGGAGATTAGTAATTGTCTTCCTAAAGTAATGAATAAAATGTCTCAAAATAGCCTGGGGTATTACTCTTCGAAAATCAAATTCAAACCACGTCAGCGTCGCCTTACCGTATTCAAGTATAGCTTGCGGCTAGCTTCCTAGTTTGCTTTTTGATTTTCATTGAGTATAAAATTCAATTTCAGGAGAAAACGAAGTAAATCGTACCACAATAAAACGCATAATATCAAGATTTTATGGCTCTATAATATTTGTAGTGGGTAAATCCCCTATGGATATTATGGAGCCTACTTTGTTGTAGAAAAAAAGTCCCATAAGATCTATAATGAAAAGCGTCAAAACAACTCATTAGAAAGAATCATATGGAACAATTACATTTTATCACAAAACTGCTCGATATCAAAGACCCTAATATCCAAATTGAGGGATGTCATTAATAAGGATACCTACAAAGAAATCATCGCTAAACTGGATTATGAAGCCCCATCTTGTCCTGATTGCGGAAGCCAAATGAAGAAATATGATTTTCAAAAACCATCTAAGATTCCTTACCTTGAAACGACTGGTATGCCTACTAGAATCCTTCTGAAAAAACGCCGTTTTAAGTGCTATCAGTGCTCAAAAATGGCTGTCGCTGAGACTCCTCTAGTAAAGAAAAATCACCAAATCCCTCGTATCATCAACCAAAAGATTGCTCAAAAGTTGATTGAAAAAACTTCTATGACCGCCATTGCCCATCAGCTGGCCATTTCAACTTCAACTGTTATTCGCAAGCTCAATGATTTTCACTTTGAGCATGATTTTTCTCGTCTGCCAAAAGACTATGTCCTGGGACGAATATGCCTTCACTAAGGGGAAGATGAGCTTTATTGCTCAAGATTTTGATAATCTCAATATCATCACTGTTCTTGAGGGAAGAACACAAGCTGTCATCCGAAATCACTTTCTTCGCTACGATAGAGCCGTTCGATGTCAGGTGAAAATGATTACTATGGATATGTTTAGTCCTTATTATGACTTGGCTAAACAGCTTTTTCCGAATGCTAAAATCGTTCTAGATCGTTTCCATATTGTACAACATCTAAGCCGTGCTATGAGTCGTGTCGTGTCCAAATCATGAATCAGTTTGAACGAAAATCCCATGAATACAAGGCTATCAAGCGCTACTGGAAACTCATTCAACAAGATAGTCGGAAACTCAGCGATAAACGTTTTTATCGCCCTACTTTTCGCATGCACTTAACCAATAAAGAAATCTTAGATAAGCTTTTTGAGCTATTCAGAAGACTTGAAACACCACTATAATCTCTATCAACTCTTGCTTTTTCACTTTCAACATAAGAAACCTGAGAAATTCTTTGGTCTCATTAAGGATAATCTAAAGCAGGTTCATCCTCTTTTTCAGACTGTCTTTAAAACATTTTTGAAAGATAAAGAGAAGATTGTCAATGCACTTCAGTTACCCTATTCCAACGCCAAATTAGAAGCGACCAATAATCTCATCAAACTTATCAAGCGCAATGCTTTTGGTTTTCGGAACTTTGAAAACTTCAAAAAACGGATTTTCATCGCTCTGAACATCAAAAAAGAAAGGACGAAATTTGTCCTTTCTCGAGGTTAGCTTTTTTCAACCCACTACAGTTGACAAAGAGCCAAGTTTTTAATACCTGATGCTATGCGTTTTTGACTTTAAAGCTTATTTTGCTCTGTCTCTACTTTGAAGCAATATTTTACCCAGTATGTTTTATAATTTTTCGTTGATAAATCGGATAAACTGATTCCACCAAACTTTTAAGAAGAAGGCTTTTTCAACTTTCTTTTCTGCTACCATTTCAAAACTAGTACGTTCTGTAGTGATGTAACCTTGACCAATCAAGTCATTATCTTCATAAGTCAAATGTCCAACTACTGTTCCGGCTTCAAGTGGTGCTGGGATTGCTTTAGAATCAGAAGTGAATTGAACAGATTGGGAAGATTGATTCCCAACACGTTCGATTAGATAAATATCCTCTGGGGCCACTGCAGTTACTGTATCTTCTTTTCCGTCTTGTACAGGGACTTTGCTCTCTTGATAGGCATCGCCTTTCTGAACGATTTTGCGAAGTGCGAATGTAGATGAAATATAATCCATTAGTGAGGATGTAGCTGTAAAACGAGCATAAGGATTATTGTCTTGATGATCTGCATTTAAAACAACTGTGATAACCCTCATCCCTTTTTCGACAGTAGTACCTACAAAAGATTCTCCAGCCTTGTCTGTTGTTCCTGTCTTAAGTCCGTCAAAACCACCGCGGTAAGCAGGCATGCCTTCTAACATGTAGTTGGTAGAGGTGATTGTCATTCCAGCAAAAGTAGATGAAGCTTTTTAGTGATTTCCAAAATTTGTGGGTACTTTTTGATGAGGTTACGGGCAACGATGGCAACATCATAAGCACTGAGCTTATTTTCATCATCTTTATTAGACCCTGGGTAAATGTTCTCCCCTAGAGTCTCATTGTTAAGACCCGTCGTATTGACAACAGTGGCATCCTGAATTCCCCATTCCAAGAGTTTCGCCCGCATCATATCGACGAAGTCTTTCTCTGAGCCAGCAATTTTCTCAGCTAGGGCAATAGCTGCACTGTTAGCACTAGATACTAGTGTTGCTTCCAGTAGTTGTTCGACGGTATAATTACGAGCCTCCATAGGAACATTACTGGCTTCAGAATTTGTCGTCAATTGATAAGGATAATCTGAAATATCTACCGGAGTTGATAAGGTGATTGTTCCTTTATCTAATGCCTCATAAACGAGGTAGACTGTGAGTAGTTTTGTAATAGAAGCGATTTCGACTGGCTGAGTTGCATCTTTTTCATAAAGTATTTTACCAGTATTTGCTTCAACAGCAATGGCATGTTTTGCAGCAATATTAAAATCTTGAGCAGCAACAGTAGATGCTGAGCCAATGACGGAGAGGCTTAGGAGAGTTAAAATTATTTTTCATAGTAAGTTTATTCTATCATAAAGAAAAATATTCCCAGTTTCATGATAGAAGAACGAAGCTTTTTTTGAAAGTGTGGTAAAATAGATGAATGGAGGTGCCTCATGTTTCGTAAGAATAAATTATTTTTTTGGACCAGTGAGATTTTACTATTAACCATCATCTTCTATTTATGGAGAGAGATGGGAGCGATTATTACACCTTTTGTAAGCGTCGCGAAACACCATAATGATTCCATTTTTATTGGGTGGTTTTTTTATATTATTTGACCAATCCTATTGTAAATTTTTACAAAAGTATTTTCAAAATTAATCGTATCATTGGTATTCTACTGACCTTGTGTTCTTTGGTTTGGGGGCTTGTTATTGGGGTAGTTTATCTCTTACCGATTTTGGTTAATCAGTTGACCAGCTTGATTGCGACTAGTCAGACTATCTACAGTCGTTTACAAGATTTGATTGTAGATTTATCGACTTATCCAGCCTTTCAAAATTTAGATATTCAAACGACTATTCAACAGTTAAATTTATCCTATGTAGATATTTTACAAAATATACTAAATAGTGTGACGAATAGTGTCGGAAGTGTTCTATCAGCTCTCTTTAGTACTGTTTTGATTATTATTATGACCCCTGTGTTTTTGGTTTATTTTTTGTTAGATGGAAACAAATTTTTACCGATGCTTGAGCGTACTGTTTTAAAGCGAGATAAATTGCATATTGCAGGTCTCTTAAAGAATTTGAATGCGACAATTGCTCGCTATATTAGTGGAGTCGCAATTGACGCTATTATTATCGGTTGTTTGGCCTTTAGCGGATATAGCGTTATTGGTTTGAAATACGCTTTGGTATTTGCCATCTTTTCAGGATTAGCCAATCTCATTCCTTATGTGGGTCCAAGTATTGGCTTGATTCCGATGATTATTGCCAATGTCTTTACGGATCCTCATAGAATGCTAATTGCAGTTGTTTACATGCTAATCATTCAACAAGTGGATGGAAATATCCTTTACCCTCGAATCGTTGGTGGCGTGATGAAAGTCCATCCAATAACAATTTTAGTATTACTTTTGTTATCAAGCAATATCTATGGGGTCATTGGCATGATTGTCGCAGTACCAACCTATTCTATCTTAAAAAGAATTTCTAAGTTCTTATCACGTTTGTATGAAAATCATAAAACAATGAAAAGAACGAGAAAGAGAATTAGCTAAGTAAAAAGTCAGGAAATTCCTGATTTTTTTCTTTTTCTTTAGGTAAATTATAGGAGTAGAAGTGCCATTTAGATTAGCCGATTAAGAATAATTCACAAAAACTTTGTAAAACACTTGCAATTTAGCTAAAATTTGATAAAATAGTAAGGAAAGTTAGACTGTATTGCCTACTGTCTATCTATAAAAATATATTTTTATTGAGGCTTTTACTCAAATGGCAAAAAGAAAAAAATACGATCGTAGTAAAACCACACGTTAACATTGGTACTATCGGACACGTTGACCACGGTAAAACTACCCTAACTGCAGCTATCACAACTGTTTTTGGCACGTCGCTTGCCTTCATCAGTTAACCAACCCTAAAGACTATGCGTCTCATCGATGCTGCTCCAGAAGAACGCGAACGCGGTATCACAATCAACACTGCGCACGTTGAGTACGAAACTGAAAAACGTCACTACGCTCACATCGACGCTCCAGGACACGCGGACTACGTTAAAAACATGATCACTGGTGCCGCTCAAATGGACGGAGCTATCCTTGTAGTAGCTTCAACTGATGGACCAATGCCACAAACTCGTGAGCACATCCTTCTTTCACGTCAGGTTGGTGTTAAACACCTTATCGTCTTCATGAACAAGATTGACTTGGTTGACGACGAAGAATTGCTTGAATTGGTTGAGATGGAAATCCGTGACCTCTTGTCAGAATACGACTTCCCAGGTGACGATCTTCCAGTTATCCAAGGTTCAGCTCTTAAAGCTCTTGAAGGTGACTCTAAATTTGAAGACATCATCATGGAATTGATGGCTACTGTTGATGAGTACATTCCAGAACCAGAACGTGACACTGACAAACCATTGCTTCTTCCAGTCGAAGACGTATTCTCAATCACTGGACGTGGTACAGTTGCTTCAGGACGTATTGACCGTGGTACTGTTCGTGTCAACGACGAAATCGAAATCGTTGGTATCAAAGAAGAAACTTCAAAAGCAGTTGTTACTGGTGTTGAAATGTTCCGTAAACAACTTGATGAAGGTCTTGCCGGAGATAACGTAGGTGTCCTTCTTCGTGGTGTTCAACGTGACGAAATCGAACGTGGACAAGTTATTGCTAAACCAGGTTCAATCAACCCACACACTAAATTCAAAGGTGAAGTTTACATCCTTACTAAAGAAGAAGGTGGACGTCACACTCCATTCTTCAACAACTACCGTCCACAATTCTACTTCCGTACTACTGACGTTACAGGTTCAATCGAACTTCCAGCAGGTACTGAAATGGTAATGCCTGGTGATAACGTGACAATCGACGTTGAGTTGATTCACCCAATCGCCGTAGAACAAGGTACTACATTCTCTATCCGTGAGGGTGGACGTACTGTTGGTTCAGGTATGGTTACAGAAATCGAAGCTTAATTCGATTTAGTTCCCAGAAGAACAATTATTTAAGTCAGACATTGAAAGAATCTTGCTTTGCAAGGTTCTTTTTTTAAAAAATAAAAAGATAGACCTGGTAAAGTCCAGATCTATCTAATGAGTTATTTCCAAGTGACTAGTTCGCTCCAAACGCTAACATTCGATATAGTAGAGGTTTCACCAGCTGGAACCCATTTGTTGGTGCCTAAGTATCTAACTTCTAATTTACGAACATTTACTGTGTAAGATGCTTTTAGTCTAATATAACCATAAGTGTAGGGTGGTATGTTATGGGAGACTGAGTGAGTTAAACTAAGTCCAGCCCCAGACTCAGGAGCAGAAAAGCCAACACCTGCACTTAAAGTTAGGGTAGTTCCAACTTTTCCACCATAAGCAGTTGAACTTAGAGCTCCTGATGTAGCGCTACTCTTATAAGAGTGAGAGTAGCTAGTTCTATAGTCTGCAACACCAGTTTCATTAGAACGAGTTTGATACGTAGATTTAGACTCTAAATAGGCGTCTATAAGTTCAGTCGTATAAAATGACAATAACTCTCCTGTGTTGATATCTTTTACAACACGATTAGATACAATTTCATAATTTGTGCCAGGATAGACATCAGCAAAAACCGTAGATGTTGTGACTAAGAATAATAGACTTGATAGTACAGATAAAACAATATTTTCAGTTAAATAAGAAAAAGTTTCCTTTCTTCATGATCAAAAGATTATTTTTTTCAATCCTTTGAAAGTCATAATGCAACCCGAAAGGATACTGAGAGTTCCTATAGGGTCTCCAATATAGTTGCCAAAAGAATAAATTTATTCTTCCTTTCAGTGTCTCATCGGGTCCAGCATAATAGGGGTTGATGTGAAATAATAAAAACCAAAACATAAAACTATGATTCCAGTTAAGAATAAAATGTCCTATTTACTTTCCTCATAAAACCTCCTTTTATTTAAAAGCGCTTTTCTATTATTAGTATACATCAAAAATAAAAACAAGTCTATTTATTTATTAATTTATATGGTATAATAAAAATAGTTGGAGAGTTTTTTTCTATAGTTTTTAAAACGCTGATATGAAACACCTTATATTTTTTTCAAAATAAAAATCTCTCGTTCAAATAAGAGCAATGGAAAAAGTGAGCTGTATCCCAAAAACTTAGATTTTTTTCTGTCTGACTTTTGGGGTGCAGTTCACTTTTTACTACAATACTATGTAATTTTACAAAAAGAGGCTAGATAAAAACTCAATTTTAGGAGAAAATGAAGTAAATCTTTCATATATAAAATGCATCATATCAAGTTTTTGCACACCTGATATGATGCATTTTTCTGATTTTAAAGACTTTTTGCCCAGCCTCAATGAGGGATTTATTTTACATAGAGTTCTTGATTTTTTTCAAGATAATTTCTCGTACACTTGCAAATTTCTTGAGTTTTTTTGAGTTCTTCAGGATGGGTTACGAGAGTGATAACATAACCTTCTTACCCATACGGCCAGTATGGCCAGCACGGTGAGTGTAGGTTTCGATATCTCTAGGGACATCAAAGTTTACGACACATTCTAGGCTATCGATATCAATTCCACGTGCCAGAAGGTCTGTTGCAAGAAGTAGGGTTAGTTGCTTGTCTTTAAACTTTTCTAAGATAACTTTTCTAAATTTAACATTGACATCACTAGCTAGAGAAACAGCTAGGATATCTCGATACTGTAGTTTTTTTCTTCTGCGCTTCCAAGGTCTGATAGGCTGTTAAAGAAGACCAGACCGCGGAAATCTTCCACATGAGCTAGTTTTCGTAGCATGTCCACTCGGTGACGTTGGTCTACCTGCATGTAGAAGTGCTGGATGTTGTCCAATTTTTGGTCAGAAAGATCAATCGTACGTGTGTTAGGCGCAATCTTCTCTTTGTCAAACTTGGTCGTCGCACTCATGTAGACGAGTTGGTGCTCACGAGGTGCGTAGTGAGTGATTTTCTCAACAAAGTATATCTGAGAATCATCTAGCAATTGGTCGAATTCATCCAGGATGATGGTTTCCACATTCATCATCTTGATTTTTTTCAATTTGATAAGTTCAAAGATACGGCCTGGTGTTCCAATCAGAATTTCTGGCCCTTTTTTTAGGCGTTCAATCTGGCGTTTCTGGCTCGAACCTGATAAGAAGAGTTGGGCAGTCAAGCCGATAGCTTCAGCCCACATTTTACATACATCAAAAATCTGCCCAGCAAGTTCTGTATTTGGTGCTAGAATCAAAAGTTGTTGGGCTTTTTTCTTTTGTAGTCTGAGAAGACTTGGTAGAAGGTAAGCTAGGGTCTTACCAGTTCCTGTTGGGCTCACTCCTAGGAGGTTTTCTCCAGCAAGAAGGGGCTCAAATAGTTGGGTTTGAATGGGGGTGAATTCTTGGAAACTGAGTTGGTCACTTAGTTCTTGCCATTCAGTGGGGAGTTTGGTTTTCATTTTTCTGCCTCAAATCTAATGCCAGCAGTCTGGCGCATGGTGTATAGTAGCTCATGAACTGAACTTGCATCTTCCAGCCAAGTTTGGTAGAGATTCAAATCTGGTTGCTGGATCATGTGTGAAAATGCAGCGACTTCCTCAGTCATCGTATGGGGAGCTTGTTGGATAGGGAGTTGGACTTGATTTCCTTGGTGGTCGGTAAAAATAGCTGAGCGAACATGCTCAATTGTGTTGAGCGTCAGGGTTCCATCTGCTGTATAAATTTCGCAAGGGAGATTGGAAGTGATGTTTTTCCCAGCCTTGATATGAACTAGAAAGTCAGTGTAGAAGAGGATGCCATCTCCATTTAGGTCAATGCTATTGTCAAGCTGTTGAGCCTGATAGGTTGCGTCCTCAGCTTTGCCAAAGAGGTGAACGGCAGCGTAGAGAGGATAAATCCCCAAATCCATGAGAGCTCCGCCAGCAAAACGATCTGAAAAGACATTTGGTGTCTCCCCAGCCAACAGGTTAGGCATTTTGGAAGAATACTTGGCATAGTTGAAATCTGCTCCCAAAATCTGTTTGTCTGCTAAAAAGTTTTTGATAATAGTAAAAGCTCCCTCGTGGTAATTACGAGCTGCTTCGAATATAAAACAGTGATTTTTCTTAGCTGTTTGAACCAAATCCAGCCATTCTTGTGGCTGAGTGACAGCTGGCTTTTCAAGAATGACATGTTTACCTGCATACAGTGCAGCTTTTGCCTGAGCAAAATGCAAGGAGTTTGGGCTAGCAATATAGACCACATCAAAGGAGCCCTTGAAGAAGTCCTCTACTTGATCAAAGAGTTGGATATTCTCATAGTGAGAAGCAAAGGTTGCTGCGGTTTCAAGTTTCCTAGAATAGACTGCGACCAGCTGGTATTCTCCACTGGTATGGGCTACTTCTATGAAGTGGTGGCTGATAGCGCCAGTGCCGATGACACCTAATTTAAGCATAGATACTCCTTTTCCGATTTCAAATCCTTCTTTCATTATAACATAGATAGACGTGACTATCCAACAGAGGGTAAAAAATTTCAAATAAGCTACTAGGTCTTTTCCAAAGAAAGTGGTACAATAATAAGATGAGTAAATGAAATAGGAGGGAAAATGAGGTTATTGCCTATAAGAAAAATATCACGTCAGTCTAAGAGGCTAGCGCTTTTTTTGACTTTTTGTGCAGGATATGTAGACGCCTATACTTTTATTGTGCGAGGGAACACTCTTGTCGCTGGACAAACTGGGAATGTAGTCTTTCTTTCAGTAGGTCTGATTCAACACAATGTGTCAGATGCCAGTGCCAAAGTAATGACATTGCTAGCTTTTATGATGGGGGTCTTTTTATTAACTGTTTATAAGGAAAAATTGAGAATTGTGAAAAAGCCTATTCTGTCACTGATTCCTTTGGCAATCTTATCAATCATTATTGGTTCTGTGCCACAAACTGTAGATAATATCTATCTAGTACCGCCCTTGGCCTTCTGTATGGGATTGGTGACAACTGCTTTTGGAGAAGTGTCGGGTATTGCCTATAATAACGCTTTTATGACAGGGAATATCAAACGAACCATGCTGGCTTTTGGAGATTATTTCCGAACCAAGCACACACCATTTTTACGTGAAGGGATTATCTTTGTAAGCCTGCTTAGTAGTTTTGTCCTTGGCGTTGTCTTTTCAGCCTATTTGACGATTTTCTATAATGAAAAGACTATTCTTGGTGTTCCTATTATGATGAGTATTTTTTACCTCAGCATGCTTTTTGCCTCGTGGCGGAAAAAAGTAAAAGAAAAAGCTTCATTTTAGGTGTTATTACTGTAAGAAAATAGGAGATATGCTATACTTTAAGAGTTGACTATGCACGTTCCTGTGCAACCGCACGAACATCGTTGCTCTAAGAGGTTCGTCCCACGATGCTAGGCGAGTCTTCACAAAAAATTCGGGGAAACCCATAAAAATCATAGGAGGTGCATAATGAGCACATACGCAATTATCAAAACTGGCGGAAAACAAGTTAAAGTTGAAGTTGGTCAAGCAGTTTACGTTGAAAAATTGAACGTTGAAGCTGGTCAAGAAGTTACTTTTAACGAAGTTGTTCTTGTTGGTGGTGAAAACACTGTTGTCGGAACTCCACTTGTTGCTGGAGCTACTGTAGTTGGAACTGTTGAAAAACAAGGAAAACAAAAGAAAGTTGTTACTTACAAGTACAAACCTAAAAAAGGTAGCCACCGTAAACAAGGTCACCGTCAACCATATACAAAAGTTGTCATCAACGCAATCAACGCTTAATTTTAAGGAGAACACATGATACAAGCAGTCTTTGAGAGAGCCGAAGATGGCGAGCTGAGGAGTGCGGGAAATTACTGGACACGCCGAGAGTGGCGAATACGGCTTTGATGTCGTGTGTGCATCGGTTTCTACGCTTGCCATTAACTTTATCAATTCTATTGAGAAATTTGCAGGCTATGAACCAATCCTAGAATTAAACGAAGATGAAGGTGGCTATCTGATGGTTGAAATTCCAAAAGATCTTCCTTCACACCAGAGAGAAATGACCCAGTTATTCTTTGAATCATTTTTCTTGGGTATGGCAAACTTATCGGAGAACTCTTCAGAGTTCGTCCAAACCAGAGTTATCACAGAAAACTAACACGGAGGAAAACATTATGTTAAAAATGACTCTTAACAACTTGCAACTTTTCGCCCACAAAAAAGGTGGAGGTTCTACATCAAACGGACGTGATTCACAAGCAAAACGTCTTGGAGCTAAAGCAGCTGACGGACAAACTGTAACAGGTGGATCAATCCTTTACCGTCAACGTGGTACACACATCTACCCAGGTGTAAACGTTGGACGTGGTGGAGATGATACTTTGTTCGCTAAAGTTGAAGGCGTAGTACGCTTTGAACGTAAAGGACGCGATAAAAAAACAAGTTTCTGTTTACCCATCGCTAAATAAAAAAGGTCCAGTGAACCTTTTTATCCCGAGCCTTGAAATATAAAGGCGAGGAAGCTAGAAGTAGCATTAAATAAGGCTTTCCGAGTTTTCGGAGAGCCTATTTTTTTATTTTTGATACCCATGATTTTTTTCGTTCTTAGTGTAGATGAATTTTATGAGTGACATTATTTTTTTCTTCGATGGAAAACTTCTAAAATATGGTATAATGAAAAGATAAAGAAGTTGGGGGTAGAAGATGAACATTCAACAATTACGCTATGTTGTGGCTATTGCCAATAGCGGTACTTTTCCGTGAAGCTGCTGAAAAGATGTATGTTAGTCAACCGAGTCTGTCTATTTCTGTTCGTGATTTGGAAAAAGAGTTGGGCTTTAAGATTTTCCGTCGGACCAGCTCAGGGACTTTCTTGACTCGTCGTGGTATGGAATTCTATGAAAAAGCGCAAGAATTGGTTAAAGGATTTGATATTTTTCAAAACCAGTATGCCAATCCTGAAGAAGAGAAAGATGAATTTTCTATTGCTAGTCAGCACTATGACTTCTTGCCACCGACGATTACGGCTTTTTCAGAGCGTTATCCTGATTATAAGAACTTCCGTATTTTTGAATCAACTACTGTTCAAATCTTAGATGAAGTAGCTCAAGGGCATAGTGAGATTGGGATTATCTACCTCAACAATCAAAACAAAAAGGGAATTCTGCAACGGGTTGAAAAGCTGGGTTTGGAGGTCATTGAATTGATTCCCTTCCATACTCACATTTATCTCCGTGAGGGGCATCCTTTAGCGCAGAAAGAGGAATTGGTCATGGAGGATTTAGCGGATCTACCAACGGTTCGTTTTACCCAAGAGAAAGACGAGTATCTTTATTATTCAGAGAACTTTGTTGATACCAGTGCGAGCTCGCAGATGTTCAACGTGACAGACCGTGCTACTTTGAATGGTATTTTGGAGCGGACGGATGCCTATGCGACTGGATCTGGATTTTTAGATAGTGATAGTGTTAATGGAATTACAGTCATTCGTCTCAAGGATAATTTGGATAATCGCATGGTCTATGTTAAACGTGAAGAAGTGGAGCTTAGTCAAGCTGGGACTCTCTTCGTAGAAGTCATGCAAGAATATTTTGATCAAAAGAGGAAATCATGAAAAAAAGAGCAATAGTGGCAGTCATTGTACTGCTTTTGATTGGGCTGGATCAGTTGGTCAAATCCTATATCGTCCAGCAGATTCCACTGGGTGAAGTGCGCTCCTGGATTCCCAATTTCGTTAGCTTGACCTATCTGCAAAATCGAGGTGCAGCCTTTTCTATCTTACAAGATCAGCAGTTGTTATTCGCTGTCATTACTCTGGTTGTCGTGATAGGTGCCATTTGGTATCTACATAAACACATGGAGGACTCACTCTGGATTGTTTTGGGTTTGACCTTGATTATTGCAGGTGGTCTTGGAAACTTTATTGACAGAATCAGTCAGGGCTTTGTTGTGGATATGTTCCACCTTGACTTTATCAATTTTGCAATTTTCAATGTGGCAGATAGCTATCTGACGGTTGGAGTGATTATTTTATTGATTGCAATGCTAAAAGAGGAAATAAATGGAAATTAAAATTGAAACTAGTGGCCTGCGTTTAGATAAGGCTTTGTCAGATTTGACAGAATTATCACGCAGTCTCGCGAATGAACAAATCAAATCAGGGCAGGTCTTGGTCAATGGTCAAGTCAAGAAAGCTAAATACACAGTCCAAGAAGGTGATATCGTCACTTACCATGTACCAGAGCCAGAGGTTTTAGAGTATGTGGCTGAGAATCTTCCGCTAGACATCATCTACCAAGATGAGGATGTGGTCGTCGTTAACAAACCTCAGGGAATGGTGGTCCACCCAAGTGCTGGTCATACCAGTGGAACCCTAGTCAATGCCCTTATGTATCATATTAAGGATTTGTCGGGTATCAATGGGGTTCTGCGTCCAGGAATTGTTCACCGTATTGATAAGGATACGTCAGGTCTTCTCATGATTGCTAAAAATGATGAGGCGCATCTAGCACTTGCCCAAGAACTGAAGGATAAAAAGTCTCTCCGCAAATATTGGGCCATTGTTCATGGAAATTTGCCCAATGATCGGGGTGTGATTGAAGCACCAATTGGCCGTAGTGAAAAAGACCGTAAAAAACAGGCCGTGACTGCGAAAGGTAAGCCTGCGGTAACCCGTTTCCAAGTCTTGGAACGCTTTGGTGATTATAGCTTAGTGGAGTTGCAGCTGGAGACAGGCCGCACCCATCAAATCCGTGTTCACATGGCTTATATCGGCCATCCAGTCGCTGGGGATGAAGTCTATGGTCCACGTAAGACTCTGAAAGGACATGGACAATTTCTTCATGCCAGGACCCTAGGCTTTTACCCATCCGAGAACAGGTGAGATCTTGGAATTCACATCAGATATCCCAGAGATTTTTAAGGAAACCTTGGAGAAATTAAGGAAGTAAGAATGAAAAAGAAATTGATTAGTCTAGCACTTGCAGGCGCTTTTTTCGGTTTATCATGCTATGGGAATGTTCAAGCTCAAGAAAATTCAGGAAATAAAATCCACTTTATAAATGTTCAAGAAGGTGGTAGTGATGCGATTATTCTTGAAAGTAATGGACATTTTGCTATGGTGGATACAGGAGAAGATTATGATTTTTCCCAGATGGAAGTGATTCTCGTTATCCATGGAGAGAAGGAACTGAAACGTCTTATAAGCATGTTCTGACAGACCGTGTTTTTTCGTCGTTTGAAGGAATTGGGCGTCCAAAAACTTGATTTTTATTTTTAGTGACCCATACCCACAGTGATCATATTGGAAATGTTGATGAATTACTGTCTACCTATCCAGTTGACCGAGTCTATCTTAAAAAATATAGTGATAATCGTATTACTAATTCTGAACGTCTATGGGATAATCTGTACGGCTACGATAAGGTTTTACAGACTGCCGCTGAAAAGGGTGTTTCAGTTATTCAAAACATCACACAAGGGGATGCTCATTTTCAGTTTGGAGACATGGATATTCAGCTCTATAATTATGAAAATGAAACAGATTCGTCGGGTGAATTAAAGAAAATTTGGGATGATAATTCCAATTCTTTGATTAGCGTGGTGAAGGTCAATGGCAAGAAAATTTACCTTGGGGGCGACTTAGATAATGTTCATGGAGCAGAAGACAAGTATGGTCCTCTCATTGGAAAAGTTGATTTGATGAAGTTTAATCACCACCATGATACCAACAAATCAAATACCAAGGATTTTATCAGAAATTTGAGTCCGAGTTTGATTGTTCAAACTTCGGATAGTCTACCTTGGAAAAATGGTGTTGATAGTGAGTATGTTAATTGGCTCAAAGAACGAGGAATTGAGAGAATCAACGCAGCCAGCAAAGACTATGATGCAACAGTTTTTGATATTCGAAAAGATGGTTTTGTCAATATTTCAACTTCTTACAAGCATATTCCAAGTTTTCAAGCTGGTTGGCATAAGAGTGCATATGGCAACTGGTGGTATCAAGCGCCTGATTCTACAGGAGAGTATGCTGTCGGTTGGAATGAAATCGAAGGTGAATGGTATTACTTTAACCAAACGGGTATCTTGTTACAGAATCGATGGAAAAAATGGAACAATCATTGGTTCTATTTGACAGACTCTGGTGCTTCTGCTAAAAATTGGAAGAAAATCGATGGAATCTGGTATTATTTCAACAAAGAAAATCAGATGGAAATTGGTTGGGTAAATACTGGAGGTCAGACCTATTATCTATCAAGCGATGGCTCTATGAAGACAGGTTGGTTTCAATATAAGGGCCAATGGTATTATTTTGCTCAATCAGGGGAAATGAAAACAGGCTGGGTAAAAGACAAAGGAATCTGGTACTATATGGATTCTACTGGTATCATGAAGACAGGTGAGATAGAAGTTGCTGGTCATCATTACTATCTAGAAGATTCAGGAGCTATGAAGCAAGGCTGGCTTAAAAAGGCAAATGATTGGTACTTCTACAAGGCGGACGGTTCACGAGCTGTTGGTTGGATCAAGGACAAGGATAACTGGTACTTCTTGAAAGAAAATGGTCAATTACTTGTGAACGGCAAGACACCAGAAGGCTATACTGTTGATTCAAGTGGTACTTGGTTAATGGATGTTCCAGTCGAAAAATCTGCTACAACTAGAGCTACAAGTAATTCAGAAATAAAAGAATCCAAAGAAGCAGTGAAAAAGAATCTTGAAAATAAAGAAACGAGTCAACATGAAAGTGTTACAAATTCTTCAACTAGTCAAGATTTGATATCATCAACTTCACAAAGTTCTGAAACGAGTGCAAACAAATCGGAATCAGAACAGTAGTAAACATTAGTATCTTAAAAACATGATTAAAGCGCTATTCTTAGGCTCTTTGTCAACTGTAGTGGGTTGAAAAAAAGTTAATCTCGAGAAAGGACAAATTTAGTCCTTTCTTTTTTGATGTTCAGAGCGATAAAAATCCGTTTTTTGAAGTTTTCAAAGTTCCGAAAACCAAAAGCATTGCGCTTGATAAGTTTGATGAGATTATTGGTCGCTTCTAATTTGGCGTTGGAATAGGGTAACTGAAGTGCATTGACAATCTTCTCTTTATCTTTCAAAAATGTTTTAAAGACAGTCTGAAAAAGAGGATGAACCTGCTTTAGATTATCCTTAATGAGACCAAAGAATTTCTCAGGTTTCTTATTCTGAAAGTGAAAAAGCAAGAGCTGATAGAGATTATAGTGGTGTTTCAAGTCTTCTGAATAGCTCAAAAGCTTATCTAAGATTTCTTTATTGGTTAAGTGCATGCGAAAAGTAGGGCGATAAAAACGTTTATCGCTGAGTTTCCGACTATCTTGTTGAATGAGTTTCCAGTAGCGCTTGATAGCCTTGTATTCATGGGATTTTCGTTCAAACTGATTCATGATTTGGACACGCACACGACTCATAGCACGGCTTAGATGTTGTACAATATGGAAACGATCTAGAACGATTTTGGCACACGGAAAAAGCTGTTTAGCCAAGTCATAATAAGGACTAAACATATCCATAGTAAGGATTTTCACCTGACAACGAACGGATCTATCGTAGCGCAGAAAGTGATTTCGAATGATAGCTTGTGTTCTACCCTCAAGAACAGTGATAATATTGAGCTTATGAAAATCTTGAGCAATGAAACTCATCTTTCCCTTAGTAAAGGCATATTCGTCCCAGGACATAATCTCAGGGAGGTAAGAAAAATCAGACTTAAAACAGAAGTCATTGAGCTTGCGAATAACAGTTGAAGTTGAAATAGACAGCTGATGGGCAATATCGGTCATAGAAGTCTTCTCAATTAGCTTCTGGGCAATCTTTTGGTTGATGATACGAGGGATTTGGTGATTCTTCTTGACGAGAGAAGTCTCAGCTACCATCATTTTTCGAGCAATGATAGCACTTGAATCGACGCTCTAAGGAGAATTCTAGTAGGCATACCAGTCGTTTCAAGGTAAGGAACCTTAGACGGTTTTTTGAAAGTCATATTTCTTCATTAGACTTCCGCAAACAGGACAATATGGAGTCTCATAATCCAATTTAGCGATGATTTTCCTTGTGGGTATCCTTATTAATGACATCCATAATTTGATATTAGGGTCTTTAATGTCTAGTAATTTTGTGATAAAATGTAATTGTTCCATATGAATCTTTCTAATGAGTTGTTTTGTCGCTTTTCATTATAGATTTTATGGGACTTTTTTCTACAACAAAGTAGGCTCCATAATATCCATAGGGGATTTACCCACTACAAATATTATAGAGCCTATTCTTAGGAGTAGCGATTTTTATTTAAAAAGGGGCAAAAAGGGAGAGTAATACTTAATGAAAAATCAAAGAGCAAACTAGGAAACTAGTCGCAGGTTGCTCAAAACACGGTTTTGAGGTTAGGATAGAACTGACGAAGTCAGTAACATATATACGGCAAGGCGACGTTGACGAGGTTTGAAGAGATTTTCGAAGAGTATAAGTAATTTCCCAACTGTTTAACACTAACACAAAAATCCCCAATCATAACGACTGAGGATTGAGCAAATAAATCTTAAACAATACCTTGTGCAATCATAAGTAAGTTTGTTTACTTTTAAAAAAACCGCTATTCTTAGGAGTAGCGGTTTTTTTATTTTTATGTGCTAGGGGGCAAAAAAAGGGAAAGGAATCTTTAAAAAGTGAGGAGAGTTAGATTGAAAGAATCATATTTGTAAATCGAAATGATGGATATTTGTATCATGTTATAAATCGTTATCAAACGATAATATTGATTTTCTTACAAATTAAGAGTATAATTTATAAAAATGAGTGTTTACTCAATTTTTTGTGAAATTAAGGAGTAAAGAAAATGGTTGTTGAAGCAATAGAGTACAGTCGTTTTGGTAACGAAGAGGTCTTGGATTTGCTGAAGATCGACTCTACAGCCTTGGATGTAAATCAAGTGAGAGTAGAAGTTCATGCTGTTGGTTTAAATCCTATTGATTATAAAACTTTTGAGGGAGCGAAACCCCTTCGATTTCTATCTTTTATAACGAAATTAAGGAAACCAAGTCGTTGGTTTGAATCTAAATCATCTTTATTTCCAAGAGGTGTGGGGAGAGATTTTTCTGGAGTTATTACAGAAGTTGGAAATGAAGTAACTAGGTTTTCAGTAGGAGATAAGGTGTTTGGAACAATGATTAGTGATCCTGGTTTGGGAACTAAGAGGGGAGCTTTAGCAACAGAAATTTGTGTCAATGAATCAGAAATTGTATTGAATCCAGAGATGATCGACATGACTCACGCAGCTACTATGGGAGTAGCTGCTCTAACTGATGGGTGGGGCTTTTTAGAAGAATCGGTTTAAATTCAAGAGATACTGTTGTTATTTCAGCGGCAGCAGGAGGTATTGGAAGTATTGCAGTACAGTATGCAGTTGCTAAGGGGGCGACAGTGATTGGAATAGCAAGTAAGAAAAATGCAGAGTATCTGAAGTCTTTAGGTGCCATACCAGTAAGTTACGAAGAGAATATCAAGAAGGCTCTTCTATCAGCTAGTTCAACGCCTATTACAAAATTTTTTTGGATTGTTATGGATCTGATTATGTTAGATTGGCTTTTTAGTTTTAGGCTTGAAGGGGACAGCTATTGGGACATTAGTACCTTCGCCCTATGTTATGATAAAAAGGTGCTCAGTTTACTGGTCCGAGACATTCCACATATGATGATTTTTAGCACTTTAGCTGAAATGGTCTCAGACAGGGAAGGTTCAGCTGAAAATTGATCAAGTGTATGACTTTTTCTCTAAAGTCAGTTAGAGAAGCCTATCGTAGTCTGAAAATGGGACACAGTCGAGGCAAAAAAGTCGTAAAAGTAAGAGAGTAGAAGAGAGGTGCTAGCGATGGAAAGTTTAGAACAAAAGTATGCTCAGACGTTAGAAGTTAGCAACTTGAGCTTGAAACAACGTCGAGTATTATTATCAAGCTTAAAATTATTCTCAGAAATTGGATTTGAGAATACAACGTCCAGCCTTATTGCCAAACGCGCTGGAGTGTCAGAAGGAACTGTTTTTTTAGTTACTTTAAAAACAAAGGAAGGTATTTTTAGAAGCCATTTTATCTACTTTTTCTAGAACAGGTTATTCCAGAAGTAATTGCGGATTTCTCAGAAAAATTCACAGTAGATCAAGAAACTTTTTCCCTTCTTTTTTTAAAAAGTATTGTTCGAGATAGGCTCTTTTTCATTCAGGAGAATCAAATGCAGGTTAAAAATTCTCTTGGGGCGTTCTTTTTATTGATAAAAAAATCTTTCTATCCAGTTAGGAAATATTATTGTTCAATCTATAATAGAACCAATTAGCCCTGTTTTAAATCAATTTAAAGAAAAAGGACTTATTCTAAATTGGTCAAATGAAAGAATTGTTCGTTACATCTTAGCATTGAGTTTTTCTTATCTTATTCCCATGATGTTGAATGATGAAGGAACTATAAACATAGATGAAGCAGTTGATGAGATTGTTGAATGTTTGTCATCTGCCTTACTGAAAGTAAAATAAATTCTGATGTTAAAACTCACTGTTAATGGTGAGTTTTTTGGATTCAACAAAAAAATCCCCAATCGTAGTGATTGAGGATTGAGCAAATAAATCTTAAACAATACCTTGGGCAATCATAGCGTTTGCTACATTTTCAAAGGCAGCAATGTTTGCTCCTGCAAGGTAGTCTTTATCAAGACCGTATGTTTCTGAAGTTGTTTTAGCTGTGTTGAAGATGTTTGTCATGATGTCTTTGAGACGTCCATCAACTTCTTCACGAGTCCATGAGAGGCGAAGGCTATTTTGGCTCATTTCAAGGGCTGAAACGGCTACACCACCAGCGTTGGCAGCTTTGGCAGGTCCGTAGAAGATACCATTTTCTTTGTAAACTTTGATGGCATCAAGGTCGCTCGGCATATTGGCACCTTCAGATACACAGATAACTCCTTGAGCAACCAAACGTTTAGCTGCTTCACCGTTGATTTCGTTTTGAGTAGCACATGGAAGCGCAATGTCATAGTTTCCAGCGTAAGTCCATACAGAACCTTCGTGGTAGCTTGCAGTTGCTTTTTCAGCGGCATACTCAGTCAAACGAGCACGACGTTTTTCTTTAACATCTACTAAAAGATCGAAGTCGATACCATTTTCATCGATGACATAACCATTTGAGTCAGATACAGAGATAACAGTTGCACCAAGTTCAGTTGCTTTTTGAAGAGCGTATTGAGCAACGTTACCAGAACCTGAAATAACCACTTTCTTACCAGCAAAGCTGTTACCGTTAGCATTGAGCATTTCTTCAGTGTAGTAAACCAAACCGTAACCAGTTGCTTCTGGACGAATCAAGCTACCACCAAATCCAAGAGGTTTACCAGTCAAGACACCAGCATCAAATTGGTTAAGACGTTTGTATTGACCGTAAAGATAACCGATTTCACGTCCACCAACACCGATATCACCAGCAGGTACGTCTAGTGATGGTCCGATGTGTTTTTGCAATTCAGTCATGAAGCTTTGGCAGAAGCGCATCACTTCAGCATCTGTTTTACCTTTAGGATCGAAGTCTGATCCCCCTTTACCTCCACCGATTGGAAGTCCAGTCAAAACGTTTTTAAAGATTTGTTCAAATCCGAGGAATTTTAAAATCCCTTGGTTTACAGTTGGGTGGAAACGAAGTCCGCCTTTGTATGGTCCAACAGCTGAGTTGAATTGAACACGGTAGCCACGGTTTACTTGAACTTTTCCATCACGGTCAACCCAAGGAACACGGAAAGAAATCACGCGCTCTGGTTCAGTAATGCGTGCCAAGATATTTTCTTCGATATACTCAGGGTGTTTTTCAAATACAGGTTCCAAAGTGTTGAAAAATTCTTCAACAGCTTGGAGGAATTCAGCCTCGTGCCCGTTACGAGCTTTTACAGTTTCAAACACGCTTTGGATATATTCTTTAGCAGATGTCATATCGTTCTCCTTAAATTCTAATTTAATTATGTGTGTCATTATAGCAGAATTTTTTTAACTGTAAAGGGAAAAAAACAAAAATTTTTCTAAAAATTCTTTCAATTTGATTTTTTTGGGGTTGTTTGAAATTGAAATTTTTTTGATAATAGATAAAAATACGAACGTTTTTCTTATAAATGACTTTCTTGAAGAGAAAAGCTGAAAATATGGTATAATATTAGCAATAAAGGAATCCGGAGGATTAGAATCATGGTATCAACGAAAACACAAATTGCTGGTTTTGAGTTTGACAATTGCTTGATGAATGCAGCAGGTGTGGCTTGTATGACGATAGAGGAGCTAGAAGGGGTTAAAAACTCAGTTGCAGGAACCTTTGTCACAAAGACAGCGACCTTGGACTTTCGTCAGGGGAATCCTGAGCCACGCTATCAAGATGTTCCACTTGGTTCTATCAACTCTATGGGCTTGCCGAATAATGGCTTAGACTATTATTTGGACTATCTTTTGGACTTGCAGGAAAAAGAGCCAAACCGAACTTTCTTCCTATCTCTAGTCGGCATGTCTCCAGAGGAAACCCATACTATCTTGAAAAAAGTCCAAGAGAGTGATTTTCGTGGTCTGACTGAGCTAAACCTCTCCTGTCCAAATGTTCCAGGAAAACCTCAGATTGCCTATGATTTTGAGACAACAGATCAGATTTTGGCAGAAGTATTTGACTACTTCACCAAACCTCTGGGAATTAAATTGCCACCATATTTTGACATTGTGCACTTTGACCAGGCGGCAGCTATTTTCAACAAGTATCCTCTTAAGTTTGTCAACTGTGTCAACTCTATCGGAAACGGCCTTTATATAGAAGATGAGTCCGTCGTTATCCGTCCTAAAAATGGTTTTGGGGGAATTGGTGGGGAGTATATTAAACCAACTGCTTTAGCTAACGTTCACGCCTTCTATCAACGTCTCAATCCTCAAATCCAAATCATCGGAACAGGTGGAGTTTTGACTGGTCGTGATGCCTTTGAACATATCCTCTGTGGAGCAAGTATGGTGCAGGTGGGAACCACCCTTCACAAAGAAGGAGTTGGTGCTTTTGATCGTATTACCAATGAGCTGAAAGCAATCATGGCGGAAAAAGGGTACGAAAGCCTAGAAGATTTCCGTGGGAAATTGCGCTATATTGATTAAATTCATTAAAAAATCAGAAGAAAGGAGAGAAGATGCTAGCTATTGAAGAAAGCCAGAAGTTGACTTTATCAAATTTACCTAGCCTGAGCCTATTTACAGGGACAGATCAGGGTCAGTTTGAAGTTATGAAGAGTCAAGTGTTGAAACAGATTGGCTATGATTCTGCTGACCTTAACTTTGCCTACTTTGATATGAAAGAAGTAGTTTACAAGGATGTGGAACTGGAGTTGGTCAGCCTTCCTTTCTTTGCGGATGAGAAATCGTGATATTAGATCATTTTGTCGATATCACAACTGCTAAAAAGCGCTTTTTGACAGATGACGAGCTCAAGTCGTTTGAGGAATACCTTGACAATCCTTCCCCAACAACCAAGTTGATAATCTTTGCAGAAGGAAAGCTGGATAGCAAAAGACGATTGGTTAAATTACTTAAGCGTGATGCCAAGGTCTTTGATGCAATAGAAGCTAAAGAACAAGAATTGCGCCAGTATTTCCAAAAGTGGAGCCAGAAACAAGGTCTGCAGTTTGTGGGGCAATCCTTTGAAAATCTCCTCATCAAGTCGGGTTTTCAATTTAGCGAAATCCAGAAAAATCTCCTCTTTTTACAGTCCTATAAGGAAGACTCTGTTATCGAGGAAGAAGATATTGTCAATGCTATTCCTAAGACCTTACAGGACAATATTTTTGATTTAACTCAGTTTATTCTGACTAAAAAGATGGACCAGGCGCGCGATTTGGTTAGAGACTTGACCTTGCAAGGTGAAGATGAAATCAAACTGATTGCAGTCATGCTAGGACAATTTCGGACTTTTACTCAGGTGAAGATTTTGTCGGAGTCTGGGCAAGCAGAAGCGCAGATTGGAAGTAGTCTAGGAAGTTTTCTCGGACGCAATCCTAATCCCTATCAAATCAAGTTTGCGCTGAGAGATTCAAGAGGACTTTCCTTGAGCTTTTTAAAGCAAGCAATTTCCTACTTGATTGAGACAGACTATCAGATTAAGACAGGTCTTTATGAAAAGAGTTTCCTTTTTGAAAAGGCACTTTTACAGATTGCTAGTCAGGTAAATTGATATTTTTTTGAAATTACAACCCGCGTCAGGATTATCTTGTCGTGGGTTTCTTGCTGATTTGCTTGTTTTATTAGAAAGTATTTCAGTGATTTCTTCATCTATAAGCAAAAAACTTGAAAAAAGTGAATGTTTGCGTTATCATTTTCATATAGAAAGAAAAAGAGGTATTACAGATGGCTATTATCTTACCAGATCTTCCATATGCATACGACGCTTTGGAACCATACATCGATGCGGAAACAATGCACTTGCACCATGACAAACACCATCAAACTTATGTCAACAATGCTAATGCAGCTCTTGAAAAACACCCTGAAATCGGTGAAGATCTTGAAGCCTTGCTTGCTGATGTAGAATCTATCCCAGCTGATATCCGTCAAGCACTTATCAACAACGGTGGTGGACACTTGAACCACGCTCTTTTCTGGGAATTGATGACTCCTGAGAAAACAGCTCCATCAGCAGAACTTGCAGCAGCAATCGATGCAACATTTGGTTCATTTGAAGAATTCCAAGCAGCTTTCACTGCAGCCGCAACAACTCGTTTCGGTTCAGGATGGGCATGGTTGGTTGTCAACAAAGAAGGTAAACTTGAAGTGACTTCAACAGCAAACCAAGACACACCAATCTCAGAAGGTAAAAAACCAATCTTGGGCTTGGACGTTTGGGAACATGCATACTACGTGAAATACCGCAACGTGCGTCCTGACTACATCAAAGCTTTCTTCTCAGTGATCAACTGGAACAAAGTAGATGAATTGTACGCAGCTGCTAAATAATGATAGTTGGAGGGAAGAATTGTTCTTCTCTTTTTAAGGTTATATTATTTTGGTCTGACAAAATCGTCAGACTTTTTTCATTTTTATGAGAAACGTGCTAACTGCTAGAAATTATGGTAGAATAAAGTATTAAGTAATCGTGAAAAAAGGATATCTATGCGAAAAGAAATTGCACCTGAATTATACAACTATAACAAGTTTCCTGGTCCTGAGTTCCATTTACATGGGGAGAAGGTCGAAACGGAAGGGATAGCTTTTTCCTTGGTGGAAAATATCAAGGATGCCTTTGATGTGACGGCTTTTAATCAGCGTTTTTCAGAAGTCTTAACAAAGTTTGATTATATCGTGGGAGACTGGAGCAACGAACAGCTTCGCCTACGAGGTTTTTATAAGGATGATCGAACAGAAGAAAAACTTGAAAAAATCAGTCGTTTACAAGACTACCTTTTAGAGTATTGTAGTTATGGTTGTGCCTATTTTGTCCTAGAAAATGAAGCCCCTAAGCGAGCATCGTTTGACAAGAAAATACGTAAGAAGGAAGAAGAAACACCTTCTAGAAAAGGAAAGAAACCGGCTCAAACTAAACGAAAACCGAATGCAGATAAGAAAAATAGACGTCGTCAGAAAGACCAGCATTCTCAGAAAGAGGACAAGGGACAACGTCATTTTGTCATTCGTCAGAAGTGAGTAGAGAATAAGGAGTAGAAATGAAACCGTCAATTTATAGTTTAACACGTCAAACCATGCAGGAATGGGTTTTGGAGCAGGGAGAAAAGAAATTCCGTGCAGATCAAATCTGGGAATGGCTCTACCGTAAACGTGTCCAGTCATTTGAAGAGATGACCAACCTGTCAAAAGATTTGATTGCCAAGCTCAATGACCAATTTGTGGTCAATCCCTTGAAACAGCGTATCGTTCAAGAGTCTGCTGATGGGACAGTTAAATATCTTTTTGAATTGCCAGATGGAATGTTGATTGAAACTGTACTCATGCGTCAACACTATGGTTTGTCAGTTTGTGTGACCACTCAGGTCGGCTGTAATATCGGTTGTACCTTCTGTGCCTCTGGTTTGATTAAGAAACAACGCGACCTCAATAACGGTGAAATCGTAGCGCAAATCATGCTGGTTCAGAAATACTTTGATGAGCGTGGTCAGGACGAGCGCGTCAGCCATATCGTTGTCATGGGTATCGGTGAACCATTTGATAACTACAACAATGTCTTGAATTTCGTTCGTACTATCAATGATGACAAGGGAATGGCCATCGGTGCTCGTCACATTACGGTTTCAACCTCAGGTTTGGCCCATAAAATTCGTGATTTTGCTAATGAAGGAGTTCAGGTCAATCTTGCCGTTTCCCTTCATGCACCTAATAATGAACTGCGCTCAAGCATCATGAAGATTAACCGTGCCTTTCCGATTGAAAAACTCTTTGCTGCTATTGAGTACTATATCGAAACAACTAATCGTCGTGTAACCTTTGAGTATATCATGCTCAATGAAGTCAATGACGGTGTAGAACAAGCCCTTGAGTTGGCTGAATTGCTCAAGAACATCAAGAAATTGTCTTATGTCAACTTGATTCCTTATAACCCAGTTAGTGAGCATGACCAATATAGCCGTAGTCCTAAAGAGCGCGTTCTGGCCTTCTATGATACGCTTAAGAAAAAAGGAGTCAACTGTGTGGTTCGTCAAGAACATGGTACAGATATTGATGCAGCTTGTGGACAATTGCGTTCCAATACAATGAAACGTGACCGCCAGAAGGCAGTCGCAGCAGTCAATCCTTAATGATGAAGAAAACTTATAATCATGTTTTGGTCTGGGGAGTTATTTTATATAGTATTTGTATCATCTACTTTTGCTTTACTCCTCAAGAACAATCTCCCGTGGGAGTGGAAACTCCAGGTATTCAGCATCTTGGACGCCTGGTTTTTCTTTTGACTCCTTTCAATTCTTTTTGGAAACTGGGCGAAGTGAGTGATGTAGGACAATTATATTGGATTTTTCTACAAAATATCCTTAATGTCTTCTTACTTTTTCCTTTGGTGTTTCAACTCCTTTATCTCTTTCCAAACTTGCGGAAAACAAGAAAAGTGATTTTTTTCAGTTTTCTTGTGAGTCTTGGAATTGAGTGTACGCAGTTGGTTTTGGATTTTTTCTTTGATTTTAATCGCGTCTTTGAGATTGATGATTTGTGGACCAATACCTTGGGTGGCTATCTGGCTTGGCTCCTCTATAACCGATTACATAAAAACAAGATAAGGAATTAAAATGAGTATTTTAGAAGTTAAAAATCTGAGTCATGGTTTTGGTGACCGTGCAATTTTTGAAGATGTGTCCTTCCGTCTTCTCAAAGGAGAACATATCGGTCTGGTCGGTGCTAATGGTGAAGGGAAATCAACCTTTATGAGCATCGTGACTGGTAAGATGTTGCCAGATGAAGGGAAGGTTGAGTGGTCTAAATATGTGACGGCAGGTTACTTGGACCAACATTCTGTCTTGGAAGAAGGACAGTCGGTGCGTGATGTTCTCCGTACAGCCTTTGATGAGCTGTTCAAAGCGGAAGTTCGTATCAATGACCTCTATATGGAAATGGCTGAAGACGGAGCGGATGTTGATGCTCTCATGGAAGAAGTGGGAGAACTTCAAGACCGTTTAGAGAGTCGTGATTTCTATACTTTGGATGCTAAGATTGATGAAGTAGCGCGTGCCCTTGGTGTCATGGACTTTGGCATGGATACGGATGTAACCTCTTTGTCAGGTGGGCAAAGAACCAAGGTGCTTTTGGCTAAACTCCTCCTTGAAAGCCCGATATCTTGCTTTTGGACGAGCCGACCAACTATTTGGATGCTGAGCATATTGATTGGCTCAAGCGCTATCTCCAAAACTATGAGAATGCCTTTGTCCTTATTTCACACGATATTCCATTCCTCAATGATGTTATTAATATTGTCTATCATGTGGAAAATCAACAGCTGACGCGTTACTCTGGTGACTACTACCAGTTCCAAGAAGTCTATGCTATGAAGAAATCTCAGCTAGAGGCAGCCTACGAACGTCAGCAGAAAGAGATTGCCGACCTTAAGGACTTTGTTGCCCGAAACAAAGCGCGTGTTGCAACACGAAACATGGCCATGTCCCGTCAGAAGAAATTGGATAAGATGGATATTATCGAACTGCAAAGTGAGAAACCAAAACCATCATTTGATTTCAAACCAGCTCGTACGCCAGGGCGCTTTATCTTCCAAGCCAAGGATTTGCAGATTGGTTATGACCGTCCTCTGACCAAGCCTTTAAATCTTACCTTTGAACGTAATCAAAAGGTTGCTATTATCGGTGCCAATGGTATCGGGAAAACAACTCTCTTAAAATCTCTCTTAGGTATTATTCCACCAATTGCTGGGGAAGTTGAACGCGGTGACTACCTAGAACTTGGTTATTTTGAACAGGAAGTAGAAGGTGGTAATCGCCAAACCCCACTAGAGGCTGTCTGGAATGCCTTTCCGGCCCTCAACCAAGCAGAAGTCCGTGCAGCCCTTGCCCGTTGTGGTTTGACAACCAAGCATATTGAAAGCCAAATTCAGGTCTTGTCAGGTGGGGAACAAGCCAAGGTTCGTTTCTGTCTCTTGATGAATCGTGAAAACAATGTTTTAGTGCTGGACGAGCCGACCAACCACTTGGATGTGGATGCCAAGGATGAACTCAAACGTGCTCTTAAAGAATACAAGGGATCTATTCTTATGGTCTGCCACGAACCAGACTTCTATGAAGGCTGGATGGACCAAATCTGGGATTTTAATAATTTAACTTAAGAATGAGAGTAAAAGAAATACAGTACCGAATGTGGATACTGTATTTTTTTGGTTTTTATGATTTAAAATTGTAGTCTTTCACCACTTCGATGCTATCGATAGTAATAGCAGTCGTTGGCTTGTCTTTTTCATCTTTTTCGGCTTTGGCAATTTTATCTACAACATCCATACCGTCAATCACTTGACCAAAGACTGGGTGTTTGCCATCTAGACTAGGGTTTCCCCCTTCTTTATAGGCTTCGATGATTTTCTTTGGATACTTGCTTGTAGGGAGTTTAGCAGAGGTATCTGTAGAGTTTTGGTTGATGAAGAACTGGCTACCATTGGTGTTTGGTTGACCAGTGTTAGCCATAGAAAGAGCGCCACGGATGTTATAGAGATAAGGAGTAATCTCGTTTTTGAAACCAGTTCCCTTGTCTTTAGTCTTATCTTTGTCATGCCAGATGGACTGACCACCTGTACCGTCCCCTTTTGGATCTCCAGTTTGAACCATGAAGCCATCGATGACACGGTGGAAGGTAATGCCGTTATAGTAGCCTTCTTTGGCATGAGTGAGGAAGTTTTCAACCGCTAGAGGAGCGAGTTTAGGGAAGAGTTTGATACGGATATCTCCTTGACTTGTGTGGAGAATCACTTCAGCCTCGTCTTCAGCAACTTCTTTAGATAGTTGTGGGAAATTGGCGTTTTCGTTTGTTAAAGCATCGTTTAACTCTTTGGCAGATTGGGCAGCTGCTTTGGAACTTTCTTCAGCAGCAAGACTGGAATCAACATAGTCATCACCACGCAGGCTGCGTTGGATGCTGCTGCATCCAGCTAGGGCTACAGTGGACAGTAAAAGAAGGGTTGCTAGTTTTTTCATTCTATTCCTCTTAAAAAATTCATTTCTACCATTGTACCCTAAAAGGAAGTGGATTTCAAATATTAGTGACAAGGTAGTTTTAGAGGAGCCAACCTGAAGGTCGCTTGTTTAGAGGTATCAATACCATAAGTGTACTCGAAGTATTTAGGAAACCAGGTCTTAAGAAAGCTCGTAAAGCATCACAATTATCAAAACGTTAATCAACACGCTTATATCAACGTTTACAGACATTTAAGAAATTTCTCTTGGATGTCTTTTTGTCTAGCTAAATTTTACAAATTGGGCAATTTAGGTTACTCAATAATATAAAAAAAGATAAAAAAATTTAAAGTTCGAATTTTAATTTTTAAAAAAAGTAATTATTATTGAATATCTGTTCAAACATTTTTTTCTTTTCTAAGGTTAATATAAGTATATATACTTTAAAAAAAGGAAGTCAAACATCTTGCTCATAGATTTTTTTGCATTTTTTAAAAAAATACATTTTTGTCATATAATAATGTGGAAAAATTGACGGATTCCTTAAATAATCATATAATATGAATATGTAAACCCTTACATACTATTCTACTTATACTTGATAAAATGCAAGTTCTTGAGGATCTATAAATATATAGACACTCTTCTATTTATAAAGTGAAATAAAGAATCACGGAGAAAGTTTATGGATATTAAAGAGACATTCAACCAGCTAGACAATACAAAAATTTAATGATTTCAATAATCGCCTTGAAGGTTTTTGAGAAACTTTTTAAAGACAAAATATTATTTTACCCATCCCGAAGATTTTTAGCTCAATCTTTAGCATTTTGGTAAAGTATGGAAAAAAAGTACAAGTAAATATATTTTTATCGAAAGGAGAGATATATGAGTGAAATAGTTATTAATGCTCAGAATTTATCTAAAAAAATTTTTTTATAATTTTGATTCAAGACTCCCATTTATCAAGAGATTTTTTTGAAACGTAATCAAATAACGATTCGAGCTGTTCAAGATATTAGTTTTACGATTAAGAGAGGGAGTATAGTTGGCTTTTATTGGGAGTAATGGAGCTGGTAAATCCACAACGATTAAAAATGTTGACTGGGACTCTTTATCCTAGTTCCGGAAAATTAGAAGTGAATGGAGAAATTCCATTTTAAAAAGAAGTATAAATTTTAGAAAAAAATTTCAATAGTAGTAGGAAATAAATTACAGTTATTTCAAGATGTTTCGGCTATGGATTATTTTCAATTGATTGGTACTTTATATGAGGTAGAACCGGCGATTTTTACAAGAACGAATTCAGGAATTAAGCAATTTGTTGAATGTAAAAGATCAGCTTTACCAGCAGGTCCGGACCCTCTCTCTTGGACAAAAAAAATGAAAATGGAGTTTATCGCAGCATCTTTAACAAGTCCGGAAATATTATTTTTTTAGACGAGCCTACTATAGGGTTAGATATACAGTCTAAAAAAAGATATCAGAACATTTTTTTAAAGAAAATGAATGAAGAATGTCATACTACTATTATTTTAACGAGTCATGATATGGATGATATTTCGTCTGTTTGTGACGAATTAATCGTCATTGACAAAGGAAAAAAATTATTTTTGCAGGAGTCAATGGATGTTATTTTATCTAAATTTTCTGATTTTAAATATTTAAAGATAAAAAAATGACATTAGATTTGGTACCAGAGTTATGCTCTGTTAAAGGAGTAGTAGTCATTTCTCAAACAAAATCGGAATGTATACTAAAAAAATACCTAGAGATTTTTGTCTTTGAGACATTAGAATCAATCAATAAGCTTGTAGATATAGAAGATTTTTGAAATATCAAATCTTTCTTTAGAAGAAATTATTTTACAAAACTATTTTTACAAAAAAAGGAGCACAATTGAAAAAAAGAAATGTCTATTATTCTGATATCATTTCGATCTATTTTTGAACTATAAATCAAGTGTACTATTGTTAATGTTACAGGCAAGTATACAAATTATGATATCAGTATTTTTTTATGGACGTATATATATCAGAGTAACCAGATAAATATAGCAGGATATGATTTTACCTCAATGGTTCAATACTATTTGGGGACTATAATTTTTTTCATATTTTTGTTTTTTTATCCAGTTGATTGGGAAATCAATGACGATGTTCATTCAGGAAATTTTTTTAGCATATTAATAAAACCTGTTACTTTTTTTATAAGTATTATTTTTTTGTAAAATGCTTGGAGATAGGCTTGCTCATTTATTATTTATCATCATTCCTGTCATTTTTATTCTCCAGTGTTTATTACAAGAATGAGTTATTAACCATTGAAAATTCTTATTTTTAGGAAGTATTGCAATTATTCTATCTATGGTTCTATGGTTTTTAATATCATGTTGTGTAGGTATGCTTTCTTTTTGGTTAGAAAAATATTTTTTTGTCCTTACTGTTAAAGAAATAGTAATTCAGTTTTTTTATCAGGAATATTATTGCCTTTTAAGTTTTTTTCAAATAATTTTTCGTCTGTTTTTAGATGTATTACCTTTTAAATACTTAGTATATGAACCGCTTCAGATGTTTAGTAATGATACATATAAATTAATAGACTATTTGAGAATTATTTGTATTCAATTGATTTGGTGCATCATTTTTTTATATTATATCAAGATTCATATTGAGAAAAGGAGTGGAGCACTTCTCAAATGTGGGAGGATAAAATGTTTAGAATAAAAAGTAATTTTTAGGCTACTTCATTTTGGTTTTTAAATCTGATATGAATTTTCATTTTGACTTCTTTTGTGGTCTATTTTTCGTCGATACTGTGGATTGGTTTACCTATTGTATTTTTTTAGATTGATTTTTCTTAAACATAGACTCTTTTTAATGGTTGGGACTATTATCAAATTTTTATTTTTTGGTAGGTTCCTACACTATTGTAGATGGAGTTATGATGGGATTGTTAATTAGAAGTATGGGAATTTTTAGAATCAGATATTTTTGAGTGGTAACTTGGATCAAATTTTATTGAGGCCGTTTGATACTCAGTTGTTCTATATTTTTAGATCATTTAATTTAGTTCAATTCGTGAATACTTTTTTTGGTCTTGCGATCATTTTTTATAAGTTATGGAAATTTAAATGTACATTTAAATTCATTAAAAAAATATTATTTTATATCCTTTCTTTAATGTGTGGTTGTATTATATATTATTCAATTTGGTTTCTAATAACGATTAGTTCATTTTGGTTCCCAACTAAATTTTTCAAAAAGTAGATGTATTTTTTTGAATTATATTGGAATTTCTAAGTATCCATATAATATTTTTTTACAGGTATTAACAGATTGATCACTATGTTATTTGTTCCCAATTTATTAATTGCCAATCCTGCAGTATTAATATTTTTTTAGGGAAAGATACATTGAACCTATTTTTTTCTATCAAATAGTTTTTACAGTTTTTTTGATTATTATCAGTCGTACAATTTTTTTAGAAAAAGGATTGAAAAAAATATGAAAGTGCAGGAAGATAAACAATGTTGTTCAGTTATATGTTTGACTAAAGGAAGTGATTCGCTGTACTTTGTTTTGTGGTCATTGAAACATCAGATAATTATAAACTATAATTTAAAGAATAGTATTATTAACTTATAGGTGCTAAGAAAAAATTTAAAGAAATTCCCTCATTCAATCAAACTTATTCATATTTTTTTAAAATAAGAAAATAGTTGGATTTTGATGATGGTTGATATAAAAGCTAAACTGAAAGTACCTGAAATCCAACTGTGTCAAACCAGGTCATACGATCTGTGAGAAAAAGAACACATAACAAAAAGAGGAGCTTCACAATAAAGTTCCTCTTCTTTTATATATCCGAATCATTATTCTTATTTCAAAAAAGGTAGTGAAAAAGGTAGTGATTCGGTTGATTTATATTGCAATGTAGTGAAATTTAGAATTTCAAGAATCGCTTAAAATCAAGGTTTCTAACATCTATTGACGTGTAGTGAACCCCTATTTCACCTCTGTAAAAACCAAATAAGGTAAACTTTTGATATTCTGGTTCGATTTTTATCTTATTTTTTTAATGAAAGTTTACCTTATTTAAATGAAAGTGATTGAACTTAATTGAAATTTGAATTTTTAGAAACTTATGAAAACGTTGATTTTAAAGCATTTTGAAATTGGATAAAATAAGTGGTGCCCCAACCAGGTCTTAAGAAAGCTCGTAAAGCATCACAATTAGTAAACGTTAATTCGAAAGAATTACTATATTTTAAAAGAGCACATTTTCAAAGGATTTTTTCTTTTGGATTCAATTCCTAATTAATCAATGAACTGAATACTAGGTCTCGAAAAGAATTATGTTTCCTCTTTCTATCTGAGTTCAAAGAGGTCTTCTACTTTTAGATTAAAAACTTGAGCAATTTTAAGAGCCATCTCCAGAGAAGGATTGTAACGATTATTTTCCAAGTGCAGAATTGTCTCGCGTCGCATGCCGATGCGGTCGGCTAACTCCTGCTGGGTCATGCCTGTGGACTCACGAACAGATTTGAGATTAGTAATAATTTTGCTTTCTTTGGCCATGCTTATCCTCTACGTTCCAAGATAAAATAGACAACCGCAAAGATGAAAATCAAGGCAGCTATGCTAATAAAGATCTGGCCCATGTAAAGCGTGAGAGACCCCATATACCCAATGATAACTGCTAGGATCATCAGTGCGCCTAGTATAAAAACAAACATCAAGCTAGCTGCCTTGGCTAAATTAGTATAAAAGCGTTCGTCCGGAGTTTCCTTGACATTTTTAAAACAGAAAAAGCCAAATACAATCACTTCAATAACGAGGCCAATCCCCAAAATCCATTCTCTAATACCAGAACTTTCGCTTGGAGTCGCAACCCAAATCCCTACTGTATAAAAAATGCTTGCTGCCAACACAAGTATCGTGTAAAGCTTAGCGGACAAGTCAAAAATAGTCTTTCCCTTATCTTTCTGAATCTTATGAGGCCGTGGTTTCGTATGTAGCCAGCTCCAAATAGCTACAATCTGACCTGACACTGAAATACCAGTAATAACTAACTTGGGTTCCCAACTAAGATTAGAACCAAATAAAACAATAAAATCAATAAAGAGAGCTACGGCAATCATTGCAATGAGGCCACGCATTTTTTGACTTTTTTTCATGATAGACTCCTTTTTTTGTGTTATAAATATATAACACTTAAATTTTATGTTATAAATATATCACATTTAAATTTAGAAAGCAAGAATTTATGTGCCAAGGTGGCAATGATTTGAAAAAAATTTTTTTAATAAAAGCCCTCGATAGTCAAACAACTAAAAGAAATCTTTGAAGCAATGCATCGGATTTGGTTTGGATAGTTTCGTTAATAATATTTGATGATAAAGAATTTTTTTGGAAAATCTAGATACTGTATGAATCTCTACTTTTTTTCTTAGACTGTTATAAAGTCTTTCAGAATAAGCTTTGTAGGTGTAGAAGTTAATTTTTACAGAACTAAATTATTCCTCTATTTAGAATCTATTAATTCATATTTTATAACTTAATTAGTAGATATCGTTCTTAAAAATCCTTGATATTTCTCTTGGGAACGGGCTTGGAATTTAGGAGCCAAGCATCCAAATCACGTTCAGGTGAGATGAGGGGCTTGACTTGGTGGTCTTTATAAAAGTGTTTCTACAATAGTATTCATGACATTCTCTTTCTGGTTTTTACTTTAAAAAAATAACAAATTCCTAAATGGTTTAAAAAAATTTTTATAGTCTGTCAAGTTTTTTTCTTGACAGCTGTCAGAAATCTGTTATAATAGAACATGTGCTAAATAGTTCAGCTATTTCACCGAAATAAAAAAATAAGAAAAGAGACTTTAAAAAAATGGCAGTTAAAAATCCGTTTGACTCGTATGGGTTCTAAGAAAAAACCTTTCTACCGTATCAACGTAGCAGATTCACGTTCACCACGTGACGGACGTTTCATCGAAACAGTTGGAACTTACAACCCACTTGTTGCTGAAAACCAAGTAACTTTGAAAGAAGACCGCGTTCTTGCATGGTTGGGTGATGGAGCTCAACCTTCAGATACAGTACGTAACATCCTTTCAAAAGAAGGCGTATTGAAAAAATTCCACGATTCTAAATTCTCAAAATAAGTTTAAAGTAGGTTGACAGATGGATACGATTGAAAATCTCATTATTGCGATTGTGAAACCCTTGATTTCACAACCAGATGCCTTAACTATCAAGATTGAAGATACACCAGAGTTTTTGGAATATCATTTGGATCTTGATCAAAGTGATGTGGGTCGTGTAATCGGTCGTAAGGGTCGCACTATTTCTGCGATAAGAACGATTGTCTACTCTGTCCCAACTGAAGACAAAAAAGTAAGAATCGTTATTGACGAAAAATAAGAAAGGCGGGACGGATGTCTCGCTTTTTTGCGAGGACAAGTGTAAAATTTCATCCATCAAGCAATAGCATAATCGTGACTTGGAAGGCTTTTTGAAGGGGGACTGGAAAAGAATGAATATTGATTTTATTTTAAACATAGATTGGGCAATGTACATTGATTGGATATTGCGAATTTTACAGATTTCGACTTTTGTAGGTGTAATTTTTAAAAAAATTAGTTTTTCAGAATAAGGCCTATATCAATAATATCGAAATTCAGGTAATTAAACCAATCGAATTTGATTCCTTACATACGAGATTTCATCATATATATGAGTTTAAACATGATGAAAAATGATAAACATTATAACCATTTGATTTTTTTATCCCAAGGAAGTTGATATTGAAATTATAGAATTTTATTCTTTAATCTATGATTCAAAAAAAGTAATCGTTTAGTTGAAAATGATAAACTGCATATAGTTAAAAAAATTTAAAGAATTATACATGCTTATTGATTCATACAAATTTACCAGAGAATATGCCTAGTTTAAGAATGAAATGGAAAAACAAGTCAGGGTGAAATTGGCGAGTATACATTTTTATAGTAATATGTATAATGGGAATGTGAATATCTCATCTTTCAAATATAAATTAACATTAAAGAGGAAACTATTAGCACTTTTTGGACTATAGCGACCCCTCTATGTATCTTCCTCCAACTTGAGAAAATCCTTGGAACGTGTTAAAATAAAGGATAGAAATAGAGTACAGGAGACAAGATGAACTACTTAATGTTGGGAAAATCGTCAATACGCAAGGATTGCAGGGTGAGATGCGAGTCTTGTCTGTGACAGATTTTGCAGAAGAACGGTTTAAAAAAGGGGCTGAACTAGCTTTATTTGATGAAAAAGACCAGTTTGTTCAAACAGTGACCATCGCTAGCCACCGTAAACAGAAGAACTTTGACATTATTAAATTCAAAGATATGTACCATATCAATACTATTGAAAAATTCAAGGGCTTTAGTTTGAAGGTTGCTGAGGAAGACCTTAATGACCTAGACGATGGTGAATTCTACTATCACGAGATTATTGGTTTGGAAGTCTATGAGGGAGAGAACTTGATTGGGACTATCAAGGAAATCTTGCAACCAGGTGCCAACGATGTCTGGGTGGTCAAGCGAAAAGGTAAGCGTGACTTGCTCTTACCTTATATCCCACCAGTGGTTCTCAATGTTGATATTCCAAATAAACGGGTCGATGTGGAAATCTTAGAAGGATTAGACGATGAAGATTGATATTTTAACCCTCTTTCCAGAGATGTTTTCTCCACTTGAGCACTCAATCGTCGGAAAGGCTCGAGAAAAGGGGCTCTTGGATATCCAGTATCATAATTTTCGAGAATACGCTGAAAAGGCCCGCCATGTCGACGATGAGCCTTACGGAGGCGGTCAGGGGATGTTGCTCCGAGCCCAACCCATTTTCGATGCCTTTGATGCTATTGAAAAGAAAAATCCGCGCGTTATTCTCCTCGATCCAGCTGGAAAGCAGTTTGATCAGGCTTATGCTGAGGATTTGGCTCAAGAGGAAGAGCTAATCTTTATCTGTGGGCACTACGAGGGTTATGATGAACGTATTAAGACCTTGGTGACAGATGAGATTTCTCTAGGAGATTATGTCTTGACTGGTGGGGAATTGGCGGCTATGACCATGATTGATGCAACGGTACGCCTGATTCCAGAAGTGATTGGCAAGGAGTCTAGCCACCAAGATGATAGTTTTTCTTCAGGTCTTCTTGAATACCCTCAGTACACACGTCCCTATGATTATCGAGGCATGGTTGTGCCAGATGTTCTGATGAGCGGGCACCATGAAAAAATTCGTCAGTGGCGCCTATATGAGAGTTTAAAGAAAACCTACGAGCGCAGACCGGATTTGCTTGAAAATTATCAACTGACAGCAGAAGAAGAAAAAATGCTGACAGAAATTAAAGAAAACAAAGAATAAAGGAGAAAGCTATGCAAGTAATCAAACGTGATGGAGAAATTGCTGAATTTAATCCAGATAAGATTTACCAAGCCATCTTAAAGGCGGCCCAGACTGTCTATGTATTGACAGATGATTTGCGTCAAAACCTTGCACAAGTTACTAAGAAAGTGGTTTTGGACTTGGAAGAAGCCAAGGTGGAACGTGCTACCATTAGCATGATTCAGTCTATGGTTGAACATCGTTTACTGGGTGCAGGTTACATTACCATTGCAGAACACTACATTTCCTATCGTCTACAACGTGACTTGGAAAGAAGTGGTTATGGGGATCATATAGCGGTTCATTTGCATTTTGAACAAATTCGCTAAGAAAAAAGAGTGGGATGAAACAACTACATCTCACTCTTTCTTAAATCTATTTTTTTGGGCTGTTTGGACGGTTGAAGGGACAAATCGTAGGCGTTGAATATCGCTTATTCGGATAATACGGGTCACATTTTTAGCAAAATTTTTCACGATAATTTGCTGGCGTTGCTGATCGTATTTGATGATGTCACCTGTAAAACTTGTCTCAGACAAGATAAGGTGAACAGCGGTTTGTTTCTGGATAGCCTCTTCAATAGTGGCTGTAAGGGAGTTGCTTTCAGTCTGGCCTGGTTCTTCATGTCCATTTAAAAAGTCATGTATTTTATCTAGAACTTGCTGGAATTTATGTCTCATAGTGGCCTCCCTTCTTTTATATCAATATTATATAAAATTTTCCTAAAATCTACAAGATTTTACGAATAAACTAATGAAAGCTAAAAAAGGAGAAGAAAATGGCAGAATTTACATTTGAAATCGAAGAGCACTTGTTGACTCTTTCTGAAAACGAAAAAGGTTGGACCAAGGAAATCAACCGTGTGAGCTTTAATGGTGCTCCTGCAAAGTTTGATATTCGTGCTTGGAGTCCAGACCATACTAAAATGGGTAAAGGGATCACTCTCTCAAATGAAGAATTTCAAACGATGGTGGATGCCTTTAAAGGCAACTAAGTTTTCAAAATGAAAGAAAAGGATACTGAGTCATGACAACTCGATATCCTTTTTTAGTTAGCAAAATAAGACTGATTTTTAAGGCGTTGAAGTAGCGGACGGCTAATAAAACTAATAGCCAGAAGTTTACCAAGGTCTGGAAGGATAAAGGGAAGACCCCCCCATAACAAGAGCTTTTTCAAATGCCATTCCAGCTAGGAAATGCAATCCAATGATCCCACCGACAAAAACAAGTGTATCTCCCAAGAGATTTGCTAGAAAAATTCTGACAAAACCACTATCACTGTTAGTTAGAGAAGAGGTAAGTCCAGAATAAACAAGATAAAACCAAAGATAGCCTGCAGTAGGACCAACTAAAGCCTGAAAACCAGCTCCACCTCCTGCAAAGACAGGAAGACCGATAGCACCTAGAAGAAGATAGAGTCCAACAGAAAGTACAGCCTCTCTGGGTCTAAAGACAGTAGCAATCAGACCAATTGCAAAGTTTTGCAAAGTGAAGGGAACAGGTCCAATTGGAAGACTGATTTGTGCCAAAACAGCAATGAGAGCAGCCCCAATAGCAGGGATAGCATAAACGTGAGCTTTTTTCAAAATAGTTAACCTCTTTTCTGATGTATAGTAACTATTATACTCATAGTGGAATCATTGTCAACCAATTTTTAAAAACAAGGTAACAAAAAATGTAACAGCCGATTTTGCTTACTGGTTAACTTGGATAATTGTTTTGTCAATTTATAATACATTTAAAAAGAAGCAGACACATTTGTATCAGCTTCTTTAATTTTGATTAACGCATAGTTACAAATTCTTCAGATGCAGTTGGGTGAATCGCCACAGTTGCATCAAAGTCAGCCTTGGTTGCTCCCATTTTGATAGCAACGGCAAATCCTTGGATCATTTCATCAACGCCGTAGCCAATTCCATGAAGTCCGACAACTTTTTCTTCTGAACCAGCTGTGATCAATTTGAAACGTGTTTCTTGACGGTTGCAAGTGCAAGCAGAGTACATAGAAGTAAAGCTTGATTTGTAAACCTTGATTTTGTCTTGACCGTATTCTTTAATAGCTTGCTCTTCTGTCAAACCAACAGTTCCGATAGCAGGGTGTGAAAAGACAACAGTTGGAATAGTTGAGTAGTCCATTTTTGCAGTTGTTTTTCCGTTAAAGAGACGCTCAGATAATGTACGTCCAGCCTTGATAGCAACTGGAGTTAGTTCTTTTTCGCCTGTCACATCACCTAGTGCGTAGATTCCCTCAACAACAGTATTTTGGTATTCATCCACTTGGATAAAGCCACGTTCGTTTAGAGTCACGCCAGCTTTTTAAGTTGCAAGCCCTTAACGTTTTGGACGGCGACCTGTAGCCCAGATAACTTGGCTAGCTGTGTGACTAGTACCATCTTCGAAATGAATGGTAATGCCTTCAACAGTTTTTTCTAACTTGACAGGGACTTTGTGAGTGTGAAGTGGTAAGTTTGTTCTTTCCATTTCCTTGACCAGACCTTCAACGATGTAAGAATCAAAAACCACGTAAAGGACGATCGCGACGAACGAAAGAGGTCTGTCTTGACACCAAAGGTGTGGAGTACGCCAGCCAATTCAACTGCGATATAACCAGCGCCTAGAATAGCAACTGACTCTGGAAGTTCTTCCCAGGCAAATACATCATCAGAAGAGCCACCTAGCTCGGCACCAGGAATACTTGGAATACTTGGATGGGCACCAGTAGCAATCACGATATGTTTAGCACGAATCAGTTCACCATTTACGCTAACAGTATGAGAATCTACAAATTCAGCATGACCTTCAATCAAGTCAACACCGTTGCGTTTAAAACTGCCATCATAAGAAGAACGAGCGCGATCGATGTAAGATTCACGATTACGACGTAGGGTTGCAAAAGTCAAAAGTTAAGATCAGTAGTCTTAAAAGCCGTAGTCTTCTCCAAATTGATGGAAAGTTTCAGCGATTTGCGCTCCGTACCACATGATTTTTTAGGAACACAACCGACGTTGACACAGGTTCCACCTAATTTCTTTTCCTCAATAACGGCCGCTTTAGCTCCGTGTTCACCAGCACGGTTCATGGTAGCAATTCCTCCACTACCTCCACCGATAGCAATGATATCATATTCTCTCATTTAAAACTCCTTTATACTCTTTTTAAATAGTAGAGTGTCATTTTTTTGATAGTCATATTCTATCTTTTTTTATCTGATTGCAAAAAAATCTGCTACGTTCAAAAAAATTAAAGAAAAGGCTTGCAAAAAAATAAAAAAATAAAGTGTATTATATAACTAGTACAATGGTAACAAAAAAAGATTCCGAACAATAATCAAATCCTGAAATGTCATTATTTCGTTCTGAACGGTTATTGTTTATATTTGCTAATTTTTATATAATATTGTTAAGGACTTTAAATCAAAAAGGAGTTTCATTATGAAGAAGAATCGTAAAGCTAAAAAGTGGCAATTGTATGCAGCAATCGGTGCTGCCAGTGTAGTTGTATTAGGTGCTGGGGGGATTTTGCTCTTTAGACAACCATCTCAGACCGCGGTAAAAGATGAGCCTACTCATCTTGTTGTTGCCAAGGAAGGAAGCGTGGCATCCTCTGTTTTATTGTCAGGGACAGTAACAGCAAAAAATGAACAATATGTTTATTTTGATGCTAGTAAGGGAGATTTAGATGAAATCCTTGTTTCTGTGGGTGATAAGGTCAGCGAAGGGCAGGCTTTAGTCAAGTACAGTAGTTCAGAAGCCCAGGCGGCCTATGATTCAGCTAGTCGAGCAGTAGCTAAGGCAGATCGTCATATCAATGAACTCAATCAAGCACGAAATGAAGCCGCTTCAGCTCCGGCTCCACAGTTGCCAACGCCAGCAGGAGGCGAAGGAGCTGCAGAGCAAACTCCAGCTCCAGTCTCAGGAAATGCAGTGTCATCTATTGATGCGCAGCTAGGTGATGCTCGTGATGCGCGTGCAGATGCAGCAGCGCAATTAAGCAAGGCTCAAAGTCAGTTGGATGCCATGACGGTTCTCAGTACCCTAGAGGGAACTGTGGTCGAAGTCAACCGTAATGTTTCTAAATCTCCAACTGGAGCTAGCCAAGTAGTCGTTCATGTCGTAAGTAATGAAAACTTGCAAGTTAAGGGTGAACTATCTGAATATAATCTTGCCAACTTATCTGTCGGTCAAGAAGTAACCTTTACTTCTAAAGTTTACCAAGATAAGAGCTGGACTGGTAAGATTAGCTACATTTCTGACTACCCTAAAAACAATGGTGAAGCAGCAGAGTGCAGCTGCTGCAGACAGGTGGTAATTCTGGTTCTAAATATCCATATACCATCGATGTTACAAGTGAAATCGGTGATTTGAAACAAGGATTCTCAGTAAGTGTTGAGGTCAAGAACAAGACTAAAGCAATTTTGGTTCCTCTAACAAGTATTGTGACTGAAAATGATAAGAACTATGTCTGGGTGATTGACGAGCAGAAAAAGGCTAAGAAAGTGGAAGTTGGTTTGGGCAATGCTGATGCAGACAACCAAGAAATCACTTCAGGTCTGACAAATGGAGTCAAGGTCATCAGTAACCCAACGTCTTCTCTAGAGGAAGGAAAAGAGGTGAAGGCTGATGAAGAAACTAATTAGTCTAAAAAATATCTGCAGAAGCTACCGTAACGGTGACCAAGAACTGCAGGTTCTCAAAAATATCAATCTAGAAGTGAATGAGGGTGAATTTGTTGCCATCATGGGACCATCCGGTTCAGGTAAGTCAACCCTCATGAACACCATTGGGATGTTGGATACTCCTACAAGTGGTCAATATTTTCTAGATGGCAAAGAAGTAGCTGGTCTGGGTGAAAAACAATTAGCCAAGGTTCGAAATCAGGAAATCGGATTTGTTTTTCAGCAGTTCTTTCTTCTATCTAAACTCAATGCTCTGCAAAATGTAGAATTACCCTTGATTTATGCAGGAGTTGGTGCTTCAAAACGTCGCAAATTAGCAGAAGAGTATCTGGAAAAGGTTGAGTTGACTGAGCGTAGTCACCATTTACCTTCAGAATTATCTGGTGGTCAAAAGCAACGTGTGGCTATTGCGCGTGCCTTGGTAAACAATCCTTCTATTATTCTAGCGGACGAACCGACAGGAGCCTTGGATACCAAAACAGGTAACCAAATCATGCAACTATTGGTTGACTTAAACAAAGAAGGAAAAACCATCATTATGGTTACGCATGAGCCTGAAATCGCTGCTTATGCCAAACGCCAGATTGTCATTCGAGATGGAGTTATTTCATCTGATAGTGCGCAGTTAGAAAAGGAGGAAAACTAAGATGCAGAATCTGAAATTTGCCTTTTCATCTATCATGGCTCACAAGATGCGTTCTTTCTTAACCATGATTGGTATCATTATCGGCGTATCATCCGTTGTCGTCATCATGGCCTTGGGAGACTCCCTGTCGCGCCAAGTCAATAAAAACATGACCAAGTCCCAGAAAGATATCCATGTCTTTTTCTCACCTACCAAGAGTAAGGACGGTTCCTTTTACCCAGAAGCAATCTGCTCTAACCCTGTCTGGTAAAGAGGAAGATGTTATTGTTGAACCACCAAAACCTCAAGAATCCTGGGTTAAGGAAGCTGCTAAGCTCAAGGGAGTGGATAGTTACTATGTGACCAACTCAGCCAATGTGACTTTGACCTATAAAGGATAAAAAAAGGTGGAACACGCTAACATGACAGGGTGGGAATGTCACTTATATGGATGCGGTCGAAAATGAAAGTCATTGCAGGTCGAAGTCTTAGAGCACAAGATTATAAAGGATTTTGCAAACGTGATCATTTTTTAGATGAAGAACTTGCTAATAGCCTGTTTTGGTTCTGCACAGGAAGCACTCAATCAGATTGTAGATGTAAAGTGAAATCAGTTACCGTGTCATTGGTGTTTATGCAGCGATGAAGCCAAGGCTGTAAAAGACTTTTGGAGTCGGAGGACTACCAATTACGACCAATATTTCTCTTGCCAATAACTTTTAACATAGACGAGATTTCAAATATTGTCTTCCGTGTTAATGATACGAGCCTGACTCAGACTTTAGGTCCAGAATTGGCAAGAAGAATGACGGAGATTGCAGGTCTCCAACAAGGGAGTATCAGATAGCAGATGCAACGGAAGCCTTTCAACGAAGTGCAACAAATGTTCGGTTTCATAACAACGATTATTAGTGCTATTGCAGGAATTTCCCTCTTTGTTGGTGGTACTGGTGTTATGAACATCATGCTTGTTTCTGTGACAGAGCGTACCCGTGAGATTGGTTTACGGAAAGGCACTAGGAGCAACTCGGGGCTAATATCCTAGTTCAGTTCTTTGATTGAATCCATGATTTTAACCTTATTAGGTGGTTTCATTGGTCTTGTACATTGCGACAGGAATGACCATGCTTGCAGGGGTTCTTCTTCAAAAGCTTTGATTGCAGGAATTGAAGTTGGAGTATCCATCCCAGTAGCTCTCTTTAGTCTTAGCGGTCTCAGCAGGTATCGGTATGATATTCGGTGTTCTACCAGCCAACAAAGCCTCTAAGCTCGATCCAATCGAAGCTCTTCGATATGAATAATTTAAAAGATAAAAACAAGATAGACATTTGTCTGTCTTGTTTTTTTGTATAGATTTCTATCGAAAATCACTTAAAAAAATATGGTATAATGAAGTGTTAGAAAAAAACAGGTTTCATTTAGCCTGGAAAGGAAAATATTATGTCTGAAAAAGAATTTTTTTATATTACAACGCCGATTTACTATCCATCTGGTAAACTTCATATCGGATCTGCCTACACAACCATCGCCTGTGATGTTTTAGCACGTTACAAACGCTTGATGGGCTACGATGTCTTTTATTTGACAGGTCTTGATGAGCATGGTCAAAAGATTCAACAAAAAGCAGAAGAAGCTGGAATCACCCTCAAGCCTATGTTGATGGGATGGCAGTTGGAGTTAAAGAACTCTGGCAATTACTCGATATCTCATACGATAAATTTATCCGTACAACTGATGACTACCATGAAAAAGTTGTCGCACAAGTCTTTGAACGCTTGCTTGCTCAAGATGACATCTATTTGGGTGAATATTCTGGTTGGTACTCAGTCTCAGATGAGGAATTCTTTACAGAAAGCCAGCTTGCAGAAGTATTCCGTGATGAAGTTGGAAATGTAACTGGTGGTATCGCTCCATCAGGTCACGAGGTGGAATGGGTCTCTGAAGAATCATACTTCCTTCGCCTCAGCAAATACCAAGATCGTTTGGTAGACTTTTTCAAAGCTCATCCTGACTTTATCACTCCAGATGGTCGTCTGAATGAAATGTTGCGTAACTTCATCGAGCCAGGTTTGGAAGACTTGGCGGTTTCTCGTACAACCTTTACATGGGGAGTGCCTGTCCCATCAAATCCCTAAAACACGTTGTCTACGTTTGGATTGATGCCCTTCTTAATTATGCGACAGCACTTGGCTACGGTCAAGATGAGCACGGTAACTTTGATAAGTTCTGGAATGGAACAGTCTTCCACATGGTTGGAAAAGACATCCTTCGCTTCCACTCAATCTATTGGCCAATCCTTCTTATGATGTTGGATATCAAATTGCCAGATCGTTTGATTGCCCATGGTTGGTTTGTCATGAAAGACGGTAAGATGTCTAAGTCTAAGGGGAATGTGGTTTACCCTGAAATGTTGGTAGAGCGTTATGGACTAGATCCACTTCGTTACTACCTCATGCGTAGCCTTCCAGTTGGTTCAGATGGAACTTTCACCCCTGAAGACTATGTAGGCCGTATCAATTACGAATTGGCAAATGACCTTGGAAACCTCCTCAATCGTACGGTCTCTATGATTAATAAGTACTTTGACGGGCAAGTACCTGACTATGTAGAAGGCGTGACTGAATTTGACAATGCTCTTGCTCAGGTTGCAGAACAATCAATCGCTGACTACCATACACACATGGAAGCAGTTGACTACCCACGTGCTTTAGAAGCAGTCTGGACTCTCATATCTCGTACTAACAAATACATCGACGAGACAGCTCCATGGGTCTTGGCTAAGGATGAAGCACTCCGTGACCAATTGGCAAGTGTCATGAGTCACTTGGCAGCCAGCCTTCGTGTTGTAGCTCACTTGATTGAGCCATTTATGATGGAAACCAGTCGTGCAGTCTTGACTCAACTTGGTTTAGCAGAAGTTTCTAGCCTTGAAAACCTGAACTTGGCGGATTTCCCTGCAGGTGTGACTGTAGTTGCCAAAGGAACACCAATCTTCCCACGTCTCGATATGGAAGAAGAAATCGCCTATATCAAAGAACAAATGGAAGGCAATAAGCCAGCTGTCGAAAAAGAATGGAATCCAGACGAAGTCGAACTCAAACTCAACAAAGAAGAAATCAAGTTTGAGGACTTTGATAAGGTTGAAATTCGTGTCGCAGAAGTCAAAGAAGTTTCTAAAGTAGAAGGTTCTGATAAGTTGCTCCAATTCCGCTTGGATGCTGGTGATGGTCAAGACCGTCAAATCCTCTCAGGAATTGCAAAATACTATCCAAACGAACAAGAATTGGTCGGTAAGAAAGTTCAAATCGTTGCCAACCTCAAACCACGCAAGATGATGAAGAAAATATGTCAGTCAAGGGATGATCCTCTCAGCTGAACATGATGGTCAAATTAACCCTCCTCACAGTTGATCCAGCTGTACCAAACGGAAGTGTGATTGGGTAAAGTAAAAGACCAACGTTATCCACGTTGG
>BNJU01000661.1_pt1 | contig 56578 bp, 95 predicted proteins | sample 8539281 | NCBI WGS metagenome assembly BNJU01 (sample SAMD00202456, study PRJDB9452) | human saliva metagenome | isolation source: human saliva | place: Japan
CTGCTCAGGGCAGGCACTGGGCGGTGCCCATGATGACCATGCCGGAGGCCGTCAGCGGGCGCTGATTAATGCCAGTGGAATGCCGAAGGGGTCGGTGAAACGGCAGCCCTCGCGGTTGATGAGGATATTGGAGGGCTTGACGTCGGTGGACGACGCCGGAGTCGTCGCGGACGACTGAGGGCCGGGCCCACCTGGGCCAGGATCGGCAGGATCGGCGGGACAAAGTTGCCCTACAAAGCACCGACCTCCGGACGAGCGCGTCCTGAACGAGCTCCGCCATTAAACCAGCCGGTGCCGTCCTTCTCACGGGTCCAGGACGACGGCGGAGGTTCGGGTGGCGCAGACCACTGAGTTCTTGGCCTCCCGCGCGCGCAGACGAGGACAGGAGATCTCGTCCCCGATGACGGCTCGGGACGCAGGATCTTAGCCGCCGGCTACGCCGAGCGCAGGCCTGGAATGGCGCGCCACACCTGCCCCATGCGCACCGGGCGATCTGCTCCACGAGGCTCGTAGCGGCCTGGAGCTGGAGTCCTGCGACTGGCTTCAGCCACTGGTCCACCGCCATCGATTGACCTGAGCCGCGAGTGGGGCCCGGCGATCTCTTGCCGCCAGTGGCGCGTCCTCGGTCTCGGCATTGCCGTCGAGCGCTGACGGCGAAGCGCCGATATCTGGAGCTTGTTGATGTCTGTTCCCGGCGAAAGCCACGAGACCAGGTGGTGGGGCCGCTGTCACGTACCGGTCTCGCTGATGCGCGATCGCCAGCTTCACCTGGACCCCCAGCGACCCTGGGCGCGTGCCCGTCGCCCTCCGGCGACGGCGGTCTGCATGAGGGGACAGGGACTTGGCGGTGGCAGGTCGATCGGGGTGCGCAGGCCGCTTCTTGGAGGTGGTGCTGACCTCGTTGAGGTCCAGGTCGAGGGGTCCGCGAGACCAGGTGAGGGTCATCTAGCTGCGCCGTCTGGTGGCCCGCAGTGTGCTACCGTCGCCATCATGAGCGATCGCCTGCACGGAGGCCTGGCCGATGCCCGCCGCGCCGTCTGCGCCACGAGAGTCGTTGTCCGGGAGAGACCGAGGGGTGACCTTCCAGCGGGATGGACGGGTCCGCGAAGCCCGCAGTTACTGGCCTCAGCTTGCAGCATCGCTCTCACCGACGTCCATCGCCGGTCGGGCGAGGAGTGTTGCGGGACTCGGCGAAGGCGTGGGACTCGTCCGGCCACGCCGCGGGACTCCCGCCGTGAGTTCTCCAGGGGTGGCTGGTGCCGGCGGGGTGATGGTGTCGAGGGCGTCGACCTCGGACTCCGTCGTGGTCTTGCCGGTGCGCAGCGCCGCCGCCGTGTTGATGATCTTGAGGTCGATCCGGCGGAGTGGCGTTGCGAGCGAGTGGCGGTTGTCCAGTGGCCGGAGGAGTCCTCGCTGAGGGCCTGCCTCGCCTCGATGGCGGCATTGGCGTCCTGAGCCGAACGCCGAGGGTCGATAGGGAGGGCGGGGAGACCAGGGCGAGGATGTCGGTGCTGGGATCCAGAGACGACGACGGCGCCCTCACGGTTACAGACACCGCCATGGGCCGCCTGCTGGATCTCGGGGTTGATGGTCAGCTCAACGGCCCCGCCGTCTGCGATCCGCCGGTCACCAGGTCTTGATCCCGCAGAGAACAAGGAGGGTCGTCAGGTGAGCTGCAGGTCTCACTCCGCTCCAGGGCCTGTCATCGAGGCGAAGGCGGGCGAGTAGCCGGTCACCGGGGCGGCTAGAGAGCGGGCCGTTGGCGTGAACAACGCTGGTGGATTCCTGCGCCCTGGCCGTCGATCGGACTTCTGGGTGCGCTGGCGATGGTGGGTGCCGCCGGCCAGCAGGATCGGGCCGCGGTCGGTCCCGAACTCCCGGCTGACGGTGCGCGAGTTGCGATGCGTCGGAGGTGAGGCTCCGTTGGCGGACAGTGGTTCCCGGATGGCAGCGAGGCGGGCCTGGACGCGAGTGACGGACAGGAGCTCAGGCGGGAGAACATGACAGAGGACCGGGAAGGGCGACCTGCCGGATCTCATCCCAGGGTTGATGGCTGCTGCGCTCTGCTCGCTGTCGGCGAGTAGAGGCGGGGCTCCGCGATGAGCACGTGTCTCTCTCCGTCCGGCGCGGTGTGCGGTGGAGGCGGTGCCTCCTGGCTGACGAACCGTGGGGTTGCGTCGTTGCGTCTGGTTGCCGGGCGCCGCGGAGGGCCCGTAGTCTCCGGCTCGGGCTGACGGCTCGCTGGTCATCGACATAGCCAGCAGAGGGCTGAGGGGAGGGCTTGGGAGGGGCTGACTGCCGACCGTCTCCTCGGCCGCTCGTCTGCGCCAGCGTCCTGTACCCGACGACGCGGGAGACCGGCAGCTCGAGCCGTGTCGATGATCCGCGGCGCGTGGTGGCCGGGCGCCGGGCGGCGTCCGGACAGGCGCAGCAAAGGGCCAAGGATGACCCGGTTGGCGAGGGTGAGGGCCGCCGTAGATGGGGAAGAACGCAGAGTGAGGCGGTCAGCGGGGATCAACCGGTGACGCCACCGATGACCACGAAGATCTGCGGGGCGATGGCGAAGGACAGGCCCACTGCCGGGGACTTGCCGAAGCCGTCGCGCAGGGAGACGGCAGTACGCAGCCCTCTGGATGAGGACGGGTGGAGCATGAGGGATGGCCAGCGTGCCGGTCAGGCCAGCTCCTCCCAGCGAGGCGAAGATGAAGTCAGGTTGGCGAAGGTGACGAGTCGGTGACACTGCTACATCCGGCTATGGGTCCGCCGGTGGACGTGCCCAGGTATGCCCGTCAGCGGCTGCAGGAGCCGCCGGCGGCAGTGCGCAGCGTTGTCGGTGGCGCGGAACCAGCCGTTGATGCGCTGCCGGACGTGATGGAGTGCGTGGCCGCGAACAGGCCGCCGGGAGGAACTGGGGCGCTCGATGGACAGCCAGGAGGGACGGTCGGTGGCCACGTACAGGACGACGACGAACAGGCGAACAGCAGGACCGAGGGCCCAGGTCGCTTCTGGAGGACAGGACGCAGAATCTCCCGCCCACACGATGAACAAAGGGGCCCAGGTGGCGGGCGCGGCAGAGCTCGCCGGCACCTTGCGGCCAGAGCCAGGTTGTCCGGTTGGCCTGATGACGAAGACCGCCAGCAGCAGCAGAGCTCGGCCGGCTGGAAGCTCATGCCGATCCGGATCAGATGCCCGACGCCGTTGATGCTCTGACCGATGAAGGGGCCCGGAAGGGCAGGACGAGGAAGACCAGGCCGGACCACATGGCCGCGGTCCCCAGCGCCTCAGGCGCCGGTGGTCGCTGCAGCAGGAAGGAGCACGGCGCAGAAGGATGACGCCCAACAGCGTCGAATCGGCTGCTGCGCGCCGACGTAGAGCTGCCACTGCTCGTTGACCTCATAGGCCAGGTCAGGCGCTGGATCCATGGCCAAGCCGATCAGTGAGTGCCACGCTGCCAGCAGAGGACCGGGTCGGCCAAGGGCGGTGTAGCGCACCCACAGGTGCCATGAGGACGGTCAGGCCGGAGGCGCCTCCCAGCATGACGGTCTGCGCGGGGAGCCGGTGCGGTTGAGCGCGGTGAGCACGGAAGCCGCGCGAGGCCGAGGACCAGGAGCCCGCGCAGCGCACCTCCGCCCACCGGCGGGTGCCTCGCGGTGCCGGCGGGTTGGATCGTCCTTACGCCTGCGGGGGCGCCCATGGGGCCTGGAGCAGCAGTCATCTCAGCCCTCCTGCTTGGCTGATCGGGCTGAGCCGGTTTGAGCAGGCGTCTTCGATGAGGGGTGGACGTCGGTTTCGGAGATGCGGAGGGAGGGCGTGGCGTTGAGTCCGATGAGCCTTGCGGGGCCGGCTTGAGGTGAGACGGACGGTCTTGCGTCGACGTAGGTCTGCGCCTCGCTCATCGACTCTACATGGGTGACGGTGGCCTCAGGCGCTCGCGAATGTTGTTGTCGAGCTTCTGCCCACTGGCAGGTCCGCGTAGGTCTTGACCGGTGGCTGAGCGAGGGGCCGATCATGCGGGATCCCCCTGGTAGATGGCAGCCTGGCCGTCATGGGTGGAGACGTGAGTAGCGGGTCTGGGTCCAGCAGTAGAACAGAGACGCTGGCGCCGACGAGCGTGGCGAGCAGGACGATGCTGCCCACGAGGACCCGACGGCGGTGTCGGCGCCGGGCCTTCTGCTGGGTGGCGGCCTCGACGGCAATGGCCTCGTCGACGTCGGAGGAGTCAACTGCTTGGAGGTGAAGTCGGGCCGTTCCTCCAGGGTGGCCATGAGGCCGCGGCGCAGCGGCAGGCTGGCCTCCTCAGGTCATGGTCGCCTCGCCGTCGGCCTTGCGGTTGGCGGCCGCCGCACACTCTCCTGGGCCAGGCGCTCCCGGTGGCGGCACTGCCCACGACCTGCAGGACGGTCTGCGGCTCGGGATCGTCCTTGACGACGTCGAACGACGGCGGTCACGTTGTCCGGTCCACCGGCGCGCAGGGCCAGGTCAACGAGGCTGGTCGGCGGCCTGACCCGGGTCGACGACGCCAGCCGGGACCTCTCGATGGTCTCGGCGGTCACCGGCCACTCAGGCCGTCGAACCAGCAGCCAGCGGTCGCCGGGACCGCCTCGCGGATCGACTCGTCGAGCTGGACCTCGCCCTCGGTGTCGCCCAGGACGCGCAGGAGGACGGGCGCTGAGGGTGCTGGCGGGCCTGGTCCCGGGTGAGGCGCCCGGTCTCGAGGTACTCCACGAAGGTGTGATCGGTGGTGACCTGGGTGAGGGTGCCGTCGCGCGGCATGTATGGGCGCGCGAGTCGCCCGTGGACCATGGCGAGCTTGTTGCCCGCTGCGCATGACGCCGATGCGAGGTGGTACCCCAGACCGGCGAGGTCAGGGTCCTGGGGAGGACGAGGGTGACGAGCTCGGTGGGCGGCCTGGACGGCATCGCGCATGGGGCCCAGCAGCTCGCCGGCCTGGTGGGAGTCGGCGTCCAGGGGCATGAGGGTGCTCGATGGCGACCGCTGAGGCGATGTCTCCGCGCAGGCCCTCCATCCCGTCGCACAGGAGGCACAGGTGGGGGCCGGCGTAGCCGAGTCCTGGTTGGACTGGCGGACCAGGCCGAGCGTCGAGCGCGCGGCGAAGCGCAGGGAGATGGTCATGAGCGCAGCTCCAGCGTCGTTGGCCGATTCTGACGGGAATGTTCGGGGGCTCCACGGCGCGCGTGCCGGGGCGGCCGTCCATCATGGTTCCGTTGGTAGAACCGAGGTCCTCCAGCCGCAGGCGCCGTCCCTTAGGGAAGACGCGGGCGTGGCGCGACGAGGCGTAGGGTCGTCGAGGACCAGGGTGCTGAGAGCGGCCGATAATGATCGACGAGGGGCTCAGGGGCACGGTCGAGGCCGGCCAGGGGCCCTCGGTGATGACCAGGCGGGTGGCGCTACGGCGTCGGCCCTGGGGGAGGACCCGAGGGCTGCTCGGAGCCGCCTCGCGGAACGTCGGCGCGAGGGCCGGCGGCGGGGGAGTCGGCCATGTCGCGCCGCATGACGCGCACGATGAGTACAGGAAGAACCACAGCAGGACCAGGTAGCCCAGCCGCAGGATCGTGAAGGCGAGTGCGCTCACCTGTTGACTCCGCTGTTCTGGGTGCCGTCCCAGAACAGGATCTGGGTGCGCCCGATGGTGAGGGTGTTGCCGTCCACGATGTGACGGCGTCGACTCGTTGACCCTCGACGAAGGTGCCGTTGGTCGAGCCCGAGGTCGCTGGCGATGGCGTTGCCGTGCGTCAGACGGATCTCCAGGTGACGGCGTGAGACGCCGGAGTCGTCGACGATGATGTCCGCCTCCGAGCCGCGCCCCGATGACGGTGACCGGGCCGGTGAGCAGGTAGCGCTGGCCGTTGATGTCGACGATCGGGTGCGCCGGGGTGGCGGAGGCGGAGGCGGCTGGAGGCGGCGCCGCGCCGCGTGGAGGACTCGATCTCGATGGCCGGAGCGTTGGGGTTGTTGTTGACGAGGAAGGAGACTCGACCGGACCGACGAAGGAGTAGCCCTGGTCGGCGGCGTGCGAGGTGGCGACCTCCTCCATCTGACGCACCATCTCGTCCTGGCCCCAGGCCGTGATGCGCTCTGATGCTCGGCAGGGGTGAGGTGGATGCGGAAGATGTTGGGAACCACTGAACGGTCGCGCGCGAAGGACGCGGCACGCTGTCCATGGTCTCGCGGAGCTTCGAGGCGATCTCGATGGGCTCGATGTCGTCCGAGAATCGGGACATGGCGCGGTTCGTGACGTTCTCGACGCCTTCTCCGAACTTGTCCAGGAATCCCATGGACAGTACTCCCCCAGATATGGTGTGGCGGCCCCGGGATGGAGCCGGGAGGCGGGACGGCCCGCCTCGCTATGGGCCTGCACGGACCTGCGTGCAGGTCGATACCGTTCCCATCGTAACGGTAGCGAAGCCATCGCAGGGAAGACGGCCCCGTCTGTGTGAGGTAGTGTGTCGTGAGCGGTCTCACGGCCGAATGCGGGGTGAGGATTGGACGTCGGCGGGGTCGGCGGGCTGGTCTCATGCTCGCTTCTCGCGCGAGTGGCGGAATTGGTAGACGCGCACGGTTCAGGGTCCGTGTGATCTTACGATCATGGGGTTCGAGTCCCCCGCGCACAGAACGGAAGGCCCGGACCTGAGGTCAGGGCCTTTCGCATGCCCGTTCCCGGTCGCCTTGTCGCTCTTTACTGCTCTCTGCAGGGCGGTCAGCGCCGTCGGTCGGTCGTCGGCTCCAGTGCGGCTCAGGCCGAGGCGGGCCGGGGGTGCAGGCGGCGCAGCAGGTACCAGGCGGCCAGGGCTCCCGTCCAGGCGCCGACGGCGTTCTGTCCGACATTGGCCAGTGAGGGCCGCCGCTCCAGCATCGGCAGGAGGCTCTGAAGCACCTCGGCGCTCAACCCGACGACGCAGCCCGCCAGCGCCCACATCCACCAGGGGACGTCCCGCCAGCCCGCGACGGCGCAGAAGGTGGCCGGTGCCAGCATGACCAGGTTGAGGACGACGTCCTTGCCCTCCTGGCTGAGAAGGCCGGCCCCAGCAGGTCCTTGAGCTCGGCGACCTCGCGTCCGGAGGGCCACGACCGCCACACAGATGATGACCAGGAAGATGACAGCGGCCACGCGGGCGATCCGCTCGTGGGCGGTGACGGCGGGGGTGACAGGGTTGTCCAGGGCCAGGGCTGTTGGTGAGGTGGGTGCTGTCGGCGTCGGCGGAGGTCAGGGGCTTGGGGGTGGGCTGCTGGGTGAGCACGCTCACGACGCTACCGCCCGCCCCGGAGGACCCCGAGGCGGGCGGTAACAGATCAGAGCACGGAGGCGTGTTCTGGGGTCAGCAGCAGCTGGCGTTGATCTCCCGTCTCGGCCTGTCTGGCCCGGGCGCGCCAGAACTCGCGCTCGCTCATGGGGCCGTGCCCCGGTTCCTGCGCCGACCCATGCCCTGGCCCGTGGGCACCGCCGGGGCGGTTCGGGCAGTCGGCGTGCTCGCGGGCGTAGCGCTCAGGTAGCGGTCGTAGGCCGACTCCCGGTCATGTCCCGCCACAGGGTGCGGGGCCCGGGTCAGGGGCCTGGCGCACCCGACGGCGGGTGCCCGGACCGCTGCCGCGCTGTGCCGTCGGAGAGGGTCTGCGTCAGCGACTTCTCCGCGTGGGCCTTGTGGGGGATGAGGCGGGTCGCCCACCTGCTCGTGCTCCTGGAGACCTTCTTCGAGCGAGCGAGGCGATCATCGTCTCGGGCGCGTAAGTTGGACTCCTGGTACGGGTCCTCCGACGTCGTCGTGTCCCGGTTGCGGATCGTCTGGATGATGCGGATGAGGGCCGCAGACCATGACGAAGGCGACCATGACCAGGAAGACGATCGACAGCGTGCCCCTGGATCATCGTGTTGCGCACGATGGCCCGGGTCTCCTCGATCTTGGTCGGGTCGGTGAGCGTGCCCAGCTTGGCGACGGCCTCGCGATGCTGCTGGAAGTAGCCCACGAGCGGGTCGCTGGAGAAGATCTTCTGCCACGAGGCCGTGAAGGTGACGGCCGTGTCGAACACCAGCGGGATCGCGGGATCCACACCCACTTCGTGTAGCCCTTGCGCACCACCATGACGGTGACCACCAGCAGGGCCACGGCCGCGATGAGCTGGTTGGCGATACCGAACAACGGGTACGGGCGTCTGGATGCCGCCGCGCGGGTCGGTGACCCCCATGAGGAGCAGGGCTCCCAGGAGGCGACGACAACGGCCGTGGTCCCCCAGGCGCCCACGTGCCAGGACGGGTCCTTGAACTTGGGGAAGGCGTTGCCCAGCGCGTCGGAGAGCTGGAAGCGAGCCACGCGGGTGACGGCGTCGACGGCCGAGAAGGATGAACAGGGCCTCGAACATGATGGCGAGTGGTACCAGAAGCCCATCATGGCGCGCCCGCCGCCGATCTGGTGAGGATGGGCGATGCCCACCGACAGGGTGGGGCGCCGCCGGTGCGCGAGACGACGTTGGGCCTCGCCGACGTCGTTGGCCAGGCGCTCCAGGGCCTCGGCGCCCGTGTAGGTCTTGGGGTTGCCTGATCGTCCCAGGAGTCCCACTCGGGGTTGAGCTTGCGGCCTGGGCGTCGGTGACGCCGAGCTTGGCCGACGGCGGCCTCGGCGAGCTTCTCGCAGTGGTGCTCGGGTCGTCGGTGGTCTTGCAGAGGGCGGAGGCGACCGTCTCGGGGCCGGCGATCTTGTTCATGGTCGCCGTCGAGGGTGTTCATGGAGAAGTAGATGCCCGGGCTCAGGGAGACCGCGGCTGCCAGCGCCATGATGGCTACGAAGGACTCCATGCAGCATGCCGCCGTAGCCGATCATGCGGACCTGAGTCTCCTTCTCCACCATCTTGGGGCTGGTGCCCGAGGAGACCATGGCGTATGCCGGACAGGGGCGCCTGCAGGCGATGGTGATGAAACAGGAAGGGAAGAGGGTACCGGCGAAGACCGGGCCCGTCGAGTGCTGAAGGCGAACTCGGTGACGGCGGCCATCTCCACCAGCGGGCGCGATGATGATGCCCAGGGCCAGGATCGTGATGGTGCCGACCTTCGCGAAGGTCGACAGGTAGTCACGCGGGGTGAGCAGGACCACACGGGCAGGGACCGCGGCCAGGAAGCCGTAGATGATCATGGCCCACACCAGGGCGTGTGGGGACAGGTGCGGTAGTGGCCGAAGGAGGACTCAGCCACCCAGCGTCCCGCCGATGATGACGGCGATGAGCAGGCCGAAGCCGACGAAGGAGACCTGGGTGATCTTGCCGGGCTGGACAAAGCGCAGCCACAGGCCCATCGCGATGGCGATCGGGATCGTCATGCCCACCGAAGACGCCCCCGGGGAGGCGGCCAGCGCGTTGACGCAGACCATGGCCAGGACCGCCAGGACGATCGCGAGCATGACGAAGACGACGACGGTTGCCACGATGCCGCCGATCTGTCCGATCTCGTCGGTGGCCATCTGACCCAGTGAGCGCCCGCCGCGGCGCATGGAGAAGAAACAGGACGAGCATGTCCCTGGACGGCGCCGGCCACGAGCACGCCGATGATGATCCACAGGGTGCCGGGCAGGTAGCCTATCTGGGCGGCCAGGACAGGGCCCACCAGCGGGCCGGCGCCCGCGATGGCCGCGAAGTGGTGGCCGTAGAGGACGACGCGGTGGTGGGGTCGAAGTCGCGCCCGTTGTTGATGCGCTCGGCCGGGGTGGCGTTGGTGTCGTCGGGGCGCATGATGCGCCGCTGGATGTAGAGGGCGTAGAAGCGGTATCCGATCGCGTAGGTGCACACGGCGGTGACCACGAACCAGATGGTGTTGACGTGCTCGCCGCGCACGATCGCCAGCATCCACCAGCCCAGGACGCCCAGGGCGGTGATGACCACCCAGGTGGCGATCCGTGCGGGTGTCCATCGATTGTCAGGACGTATGCCGACGGGGACGCCGTCGGCGTTGCGGATGATCCGCTTCTCCTCCTCTGGTGAGTAGGTGGGTAAGGAGGCTTCTTTCTGGGGCATCGGGATTCCGTTCTCGTCGTCGAGAAAAGGTATGACGTCATCGTCTGCGGTGACTCACCCAGGGTATTCCTCCTGGTCGCGGAAGGGAAGCAATGGCGAGTCCGGCGGTGGCGCGCTCGGCTTCCGGGCCGGACATCCGTCCTATTTATCCCACCTATTGGATACTCCTTCCGATGGCTACTGTCCGGTGTCACGTACGAGGGGCTGGAGCAAGCCGGCGAGACCCCCGACGGCCGCGAGGGCGCTCACGTTCTCGCACCACGTCGGGGCTCTGTGCTGTCCGGCGTCTTCGATAACCTGACGTTGTGTCCGTGCTTCATCCCGTCCTCGACGTCCTTGCGCAGGCGCCGATCCTCACCGTCTTCCTCGTCATCGGCCTGGGGACCGCCGTCGGGCAGGTCCCGCTCGGACCGATCCGCTTCGGTGCCGCCGGGGCACTCTTCGTGGGTCTCGCGGTGGGAGCCCTCGACCCCCGGCTGGGCGCGGACCTCGCCCTGCTGCGAAGCCTCGGCCTGGCCCTGTTCTGCTACACCGTGGGCCTGGCCGCTGGCAACACCTTCTTCCGCGACCTGCGCAGGCAGCTGCCGCTCATGGCCCTGTGCGTCGTCGCGCTCGTGATCGCCGGTGGGGCGGGCGGCCTTTACTCCCACCTGGCTGGCGTGAGCCCCGCGATGGACTCCGGCGCCTACGCGGGTGCCCTCACCTCGCCGGTGCTCGACGCCGCCATCGAGGCGGCCCGGGACGCAGGAGCCCGCCGTCGGCTACGCCCTGGCCTACCCCGTGGGCGTGGCCGTCGCCATCCTCATCGTGTCCGGGGTCGTGGGGCGCTCCTGGCCCGGGCGACGCGACCCGCGGCCCGCCAGCGCCGACGGCATCACCGCCACCAGCGTCTACCTCCTCCAGCGGGTGGCCCTCGGTGAGATGAAGGCCTTCAAGGAGGGGAGCATCCGTATCTCCTACCTGGAGCGCGACGGCGAGACCCGGGTCGTCGCTCCAGGAGAGGAGCTGCTGCCCGGGGACAAGGTCGTCATCGTCGGGCGCCGTCTGCCGTGGAGTCCGCCATGCACGACCTGGGCACCGGCCTCAACAAGTGCCTGGCCAAGGATCGCAGCGTCGTCGACTTCCGGCGCCTGACCGTCTCCTCGACGCGGGTGGCCGGGCGCACCATCGCCGAGGTGGACATGCCCGGGCGCTTCCAGGGCGTCATCACCCGCGTCAAGCGCGGCGACCTGGACCTGCTGGCCCGCGAGGACCTCGTCCTGGAGCTCGGCGACCGGGTGCTGGCCGTCGTCCCCAGCGACGAGCTGGAGAAGGCCGCCGACTGGTTCGGCGACTCCGAGCGCTCCATCGCCCAGATCGATGCCTTCTCCGTAGGGGCCGGCATGGCTCTCGGAGTGCTCCTGGGACTGGTGGCGATCCCGCTGCCCGGCGGCATCACCCTGCGGCTCGGGGTGGCGGCCGGGCCGCTCGTCGTCGGCATGGTCCTGGGGTGGGTGGACGCACCGGCCCCCTTCGTGTGAGGCTGCCGCATGCCGCCAACTCCACCATCCGTCAGCTGGGGCTGCTGTTCTTCCCGGCCGCGATCGGGCTGGCCTCGGGGCCGGACTTCGCGGCCTCGGCCTTCTCGATGACGGGACTCAAGGTGGGGGTGCTCGCCGCGCTCGTCGTGGCGGTCAGTGCGATCGTCCTGCTGATCGGGCGCGTTGGGCTGGGGTCTCCGCGCAGCGCGCCTCCGGCGGCCTGGCTGGGCTCGTCGGGCAGCCCGCGATCCTGGCCTTCGCCCCTGTCCAAACGCGACGACGAGCGCATCGAGGCCAGCTACGCGACCCTGTTCGCGCTGGCCATCGTCGTCAAGATCGTCATGGTCCAGGTCCTCGTGGCGCTGTAGGCGCGGATCCAGGCGGCGGTGCACGAGGGAGTGCCTCGAGCCGCCGGATCCTGCCGAGTGAGTCCAGAGGTGTCCGACATCGGTGACAAAGGAACCTACGGCCCGATCAGGCCGCCAACGGATCCGCGGAATCATGCGGTTTCTTTTGTGGTGGTGTGTACCCGGAGCCCGCCTTTGTCACCGATTTGGACACGCTGCCTCATTTAGAGCCCCGCGCTGCGACCTGCTGAGGCCGCGCGATACGAGTCGATGCGGACGCTCAGTTGGCGGCGTCGCGCTCGGTGAAGACCTCGCGGGCCACGAAGGTCGCGTTGAGCGCCCGCGGGAAGCCGGCGTAGACCGAGTGTGCAGGATCGCCTCGATGATCTCCTCGCGGGTCAGGGCCCACGTTGAGGGCGGCCCCGATGTGGATCCTCAGTTGTGGCTCGCAGCCGCCCAGGGCCGTGAGCACGCCGATCGTGACGAGCTGGCGGCTGCGCGGGTCGAGCCCGGGGCGGGCGTAGACGTCCCCGAAACCGAAGGCCGCGATGTGGTGGCCGAGCGCCGGACTGATGTCCGCCAGCGAGTCGATGACGGCTCTGGGCGGCCTCGCCGTCGACCGAGTGGGCGACCTCCAGGCCGCGCTCGCGCGGGCCAGGTTCTCGGGGCTGTTGACGTCGTGCTGGGGGTGAGTGGGCTCAGCGGTCATGAGGGGTTCTCCTTGTCAGTGTCGAAGTGTTGATGTTGTCGGTGGCCTGCTCCTCCAGGCTCTCGCGTGTGGCGGCGATCTTGTACTCGGTGGCGGCCAGTGCGAGCCGGAGCTCGTCGATCCGGGCTCGCAGCCCGTCACGGTGCTCGGTGAGCAGGGTCAGGCGCTCAGGGCACCGTGTCCCGGCCGGCCTCGACCAGGTCGATATAGCGTCTGCAGGTCGCGGATCGACATGCCCGAGGTCCGCATCCGGGTGAGGAACACCAGACGCCGTACAGCCCGCGGCGTCGTAGCGGCGGTACCCGGAGGCGTCGCGCTCCACCCGCACGAGCCGATCCGCTCGTAGTAGCGCAAGCGTGGGCGCTGACTCCCCAGGCGGTCGGCGGTGGTCGCGATGTCCCATCCGGCCGCACCGGGGCCGTCTGCCGGTCGGACGTCGTCGCTGGGTGGGACGAAGGCGAGCCGCAGCGCCTCGCGGAGCCGGGCGTCGTCGGGCTCGCCACCCGAAGCGGTCGTGCTGGTCATGATGCAGACCGTGGGACTTCGAGTGCGCTCAAAGGCAAGAACGGTCGGAGCGGCGGCTCCGGGTGGCGCCGCAGGGGCTAGCCTGGCCGCATGCTTGTCGCCTTCTCCGTGTCCCCGACCACCACCGATGCGCCTGACGGCTCGGTCTCCGAGGCGGTGGCCCGAGCCGTGCGCGTGGTGCGTGATTCGGGGCTGCCCTACGAGACGACGTCGATGTTCACCACGATCGAGGGCGAGTGGGACGGGTGCATGGACGTGGTCAAAGCGAGGCCTGCGCGGCGGTCGCCGAGGTGAGGTCCGCGCGGCGCTCGTCCTCCGAGGCAGACATCCGCCCCGGCTGGACCGGGCCAGATGACCGCGAAGGTCGAGCGCGTCGAGGCTCGCCTGCGCCAGGCCGACTAAACCGACATTTTTCTTCACAAACGACGCGGCTCCAGGTCATCTGAAGAAAATGTCGGTGAATCCGGCTCGGCTGCCCGGCATCGGCCTTCACGCCGCAGCGCGACTCGCGCCGGTGAGCCTCGGGACCGTCAGCGGTTCAGCTCAGGAGGGCCAGGACGACCGCGGCGCTGCGGGCGGCGGCCTCCTCGGCGGCGATGTGGAAGTCCTGGCCCGCCTCGGGGCCGCACAGGTCGGACACGCCGCGCACCGAGACGAAGGGGATGCCGGCGCTCGCGGCCACCTGCGCCAGCGCCGTCGACTCCATGTCCGTGCTCAGCGCAGCGGGAAAGACCTCGCGGGTGTCGGCCACGTTCGCGGCCGTCACGAAGGAGTTGCCGGCCAGCATCTGACCGACGCGCAGCCGCGCCGAACCCGATGACGCCGTGGCATCGCGCAGGGCGTCCTGCCCACCTGCTCCAGGCGCTCCAACAGGTTCGGGTCCCCGGCGAAGGTCTCCGGCTGGCCCGGGGTCTGGCCGCAGGGCGTAGCCGAAGGCGGTGGCGTCGGCGATCGGTGTAGGCCAGGCTCGCCGAGGCGCACGTCGCCGACCTCCACCCTGGCGGCCGAGCCCGCCGGTGGTTCCCTGCTGAGACGACGGCGCTGGGGCGGACCTGAGCCAGGATCGCCGCCAGCGCGCTCGCGGCTGCGACAGGCCCGATGCCGCTGCGCACCAGGATAAGCCTCGCGCTCGCCGTCGGGGAAGCTGGAGGACCAGGCGCTGCGCAGACCCCGGCAGGGTCGGCGCCTGGGCCGCTGCGTGCTCGGGCAGAGGCGTCCAGGAAGGGCTGGGCCTCCTCGAGCCATGGCGCAGGAGACGATGACAGGGGGCACTGGTGCGACTCACGCGCCGAGCCTACAGAGGGCGCCCGAGCCCTGAAAGTGTCCAGACGGGACGGCTTTTGGCGGTTGATCGGATCCGGTATCTGGAAGTAACAGGGCGATGACCTGGGCTTTGTAGACCGCGGTGCAGGCTGCCGATTCAAAGTCGTCCCATATGGACAGATTCGCCGCATGGTAGCTCTGTCGAGGTCGTGCCCCTGAGGACATGCTGCAGTCATACGTCCGTGGGTCAGGAGTCGGAACGTCTGACTCTGGGGGCGGGTAGATGCGGCAGTCTGCGTCCGTCAATGATCCATGTGGCGACTTTCCCGGTTTGTCTGCCGTGCCCGTCCTGCTTGGAACCTATGGGGTGAGGGCGCCATGGCCCCGCCTGGAGTGGATGATCGGAATGATCCCCATGCGCATGGCGACAGGGGCGACAATCTCCACTGTGCCGTGCTGTAGGACCTGTCGGCTGGTCAGATGCAATGGAACGTGGCCTGCGCTGATCGCGGCCTGGTCGCGCAGGTGGTCGTGCTCCCAGTCGAGACGGGAGGAGTGGAAGGCGTAGCCGTCCGTCTCAACGAGAAGCGCCGGGTGGCTGCCTGCTCGAAGCGCCTTGGTGTCGGGCGTGAGGCCGGAGACGAGGTCTTGTGGGTGAGCTGTCAGCACCAGGTCCACCTCTCCGACACCGGGGACGGACACTGCCGTCGCTGGCCGGTATCCGGCCTCTTCCAGCTCGTAACGGGCGATCGTCTCCAGGAGAGAACGAGCATCGGGATTCGAGCGCGACACAAGCTTACGGGAGCGGCGGTTCCGCGGACCCTGTAGGAAGCTCTCGAGCTGAGGGCGGGTAGTCAGACCAAGTCGAAAGGCTGCATCGAGTGCGATGAGTGCATCAAGCTCATCCGCGCAACGCAGGTAACAGATGAGTGCCTGCTCTACGGGTGCCACCGGTGCCGCATCTGCGGCGGGGAGAATGAGGCCGCTCAACCGATGGGTGACGACGCGCCCGATTGCGTCCGGTATGTGACCCTGGTTGCAGGGGACGGCGATATGCAACGTTGTGGGCGCTGATTGCAGTGGCAGGCCGTAGTGCTGCATCGCATGGGCGCAGGTGATGACACCCCTGATGCGTCGGCAGAGGATGAAACGAGGGTCGGCGCTCTTCAGCGCGGCCACGTGGTTCGGGTGAAGAGTGATGAGCCCATCGGCGGCGGCTCGGGTAACAAGACGACGTTCGGCCCGCGTGCTGCACAGCGTGTCCAGGCGCGCTGCTCCCTGGTGAGCGGCGAGACGCGCCAGCAGTCCCTCGATTCTGGATGACTTATCCATACGCAAATGATGTCAAACATCATCAAAATGTGTCTCGCTGGAGTGGGGGGTGTGGATTGAGGTGTGTCCGTTTTGTCCAGATTGGACGACTTTGGCGGTTGATTGGATCCGGTATCTGGAAGTAACAGGGGCGATGACCTGGGCTTTATGTAGCTCGCAGTGCGCTGCCGTGATTCAAAAAGTCGTCCCATATGGACAGATTCGCCACATGGTGGCTCTGTTGAGCGCTGTAGAGAGTGAGCGGCGGGAGTCGGCTGGTAGCTGTAGGGCCTTCTGTCGCCGGGGATGGTGTCGATGAGCACCTTGTGTGGGTGGGATCCGTCGCCACGACGGGGAGATGGGCTCTGGTGTGGTGCGATTCAGGAGTTGTCGATTGCGTCGGGCGTGCTCAGCCCGACGATGACCGACTCAATGAGGTCACGCAGCCTACTGCCGTCGATGTTCTCGACGATCGAGTCCATGAAGAGCAGGCTGACGATGTCGGCCAGGTCGGGACGGTGGGAGCGGCGCCCCACGCGGGCGAGAACCTTTTCGACCGTCCCGGACAGCCTGGCGGTGAAGTCGGCGCGAGCCGTTCCGAGGGATCGTCGGGCTGTCGGGGTTGCGCAGCTGGAAGAGCGAGTACTCGGTGGTCAGGAGGTAGATGGTGCGAGCCTCGGGGCGGATGGCTGAGCGAGCTCCATGAGCGAGTCCATCGTGGGAGCGCCCTCGAAGAGTCGATGGCCTGCGTGACCCGCGACAACAAGGTGTTGGAGCGCATGACGATGGCCTCGGTCAGGATGTCCTGGAGCGAGGAGTAGTTGAGTAGAAGGCACCCCTGGTGAAACCGGCCTGCTTGACGATGTCGTCAATGCGAGTGCTGGCGATGCCCTTGAGGCGACGATGTCCGCAGCCGCCTCGATGAGGCGGGCGCGGGTGTTCTCCCGCTTGCGCAGCGTGCGCTCGGCAGCGGGGGAGCGCCGTCAACGCCTTCGCTCTTCGGGCCTCGCAGATCGACGGCGTCGCCATGGTCTCCCGCCCTTCGGGGCCCAGACCACGGGGGCGGCGTCAGACCGTCTCCGCCGACGGCTCCCACGTCGCCGCAGGGCCGTCGATGGCGGTGCGGACGCAGACGGCGGCCCGCGTCCCGCTGGGTGCGCGGTGACCCGCCGCCCCTGGGTGACCATCGGCGCCGTCGTCGTGCTCCTGGGACTGTGCGCCGTACCCGCCAGCGGCCTGCGCCTGGCCCTGACCGACAACGGTTTCGCCGAGAAGGGATCGCAGCAGCGCGAGACCTACGACGCCGTCGCCGCAGCCTACGGCGAGGGCTACAACTCTCCCATCGTCGTGATCGCCGACATCTCTCAGCCCTCCGGCTCCGTCGCCGCGGTCCAGGGCCTGGCCCAGGAGCTCTCCCGGCTCGACGGCGTCGAGGAGTCTCCTGGCCACTCCCAACGAGGACGGGACCCTCGCCTTCGTCCAGATCCGTCCCGAGAAGTCTCAGGCCGATCCCGCCACGATGGAGCTCGTCCGCAGTATTCGCTCCCACGCCGACGACTACGAGAGCCGTTATGGGCTCACCGATCTCATGGTCACCGGCCAGACCGCTGTCGCGATCGACGTCGCCGAGGAGCTCAACGCCGCCCTGATCCCCTTCGGCATCGTGGTGGTTGGGACTCTCGCTCATCCTCCTCATGGTGGTCTTCCGCTCCGTCGCCGTTCCCCTGACCGCGACCCTCGGGTACCTGTTGTCACTGGGGGCGGGCATGGGCGCCGTCGGCGCCGTGTTCGGCTGGGGATGGGCGGCCGACCTCCTGGCCGTCTCCAAGGTCGGTGCCGTCATCTCCTTCCTGCCGGTCGTCGTCATGGGAGTCCTGTTCGGGTTGGCTATGGACTACCAGGTCTTCCTCGTCTCGCGCATGCGTGAGAGTGGAGCCGACGGCGCGGCGGCGCGACTGTCGCGACGCCTGCGGCTCGTCGTGAGGCGGCCGCGGTGGCGGTCGAGACCGGGATTCCTGGGCAGCGCGAAGGTCGTCGCGGCCGCGGTCGTCATCATGACCGGCGTCTTTCGTGGCCTTCGTCCACACCGACAACGTCTACGTCAAGCCCCATCGCCCTCGGTCTGACCGTCGGGATCGCCGCCGACGCCTTCCTGGTGCGCATGACCTCATCCCTGCACTCATGGCGCGCTGGGAGAGAGGCCTGGTGGCTGCCGGCATGGCTGGACCGGCTGCTCCCCGGTCGTCGACGTCGAGGGGAGAGCCTGGAGCAGGCGCTGGAGCAGGAGGAGGTCGACGCCGGCCAGTCGGTCCGACCGGAGATGGACACTCGTGGACGATCAGGCTGAGGATGCCGAGGACTGCGGACGAGGATAAGGAGGCCGCTGTCGTGTCCTGAGCCCGGCGCTCGCGGTGGCCGTCAGGGCGGGTCAGGCGGCTTTCCGCCGGCCCCGCCCTGACGGCCTACTGCGCCTGCACCCGTGATCGTCCTGGGGAGCCCGCGGCCGCGGTGACGGCCGCAGCCGGGTTGATCGGCAGCGCCCGGCGCGACTGGTCGCGGCGCAGCAGGAAGTTCCCCAGCCGGATCGGCCGGGCCACGTGGTTGATCCGCGGCCAGCGCAGCATGACGTAGTCGACGGCGTCGTCCACCTCAGGCGTCGCGTCGAGTTGCCGACCCGCACCCACAGCGCCGCCCCGTCGTGCCCTTTGGCCGGCTTGAGGTGAGACCGGCAGCGGGGACGGGGTGCGGTCACCCGGCACCTCCGCGGTCCCGTCCGGTGTGGGCGCGAAGTCTACCTGCGGCAGCGCGGCGGCGTTCGTGCCCATGCGCGTGCGCCACATGCCGCGCAGCCACAGCTCGAAGCGGTCGGCGTCGGGCTGCTTGAGTGTCGTGTAGTCGGGGCCGAGCCCGATGAGGTTGCCGGCGTCATCCACCCCGAGCAGGAGCGTGCCGCCCGCGGAGTTCATGAAGGCGGCCACCGTCTTGGCCACGACCTCCTCCATGGCCTCGTCGCGCTTGTCCGTGCGCAGGTTCCAGCGGGCCGAGGACTTGAACTCCAGGCGGTCGGACTCGCCCATCTGGGCGACCTCCGCGATCGGCTGCAGCGTACGGTGGTGCTGGAGGCGCGCCAGCACCGCGGAGGTCGCAACCAGCACGACGACCGCCACGCCGCAGGAGGTCACCAGCATCTTGACCGAGAACAGGTCGCCCTCGTCGAAGAGCCACCCCGCCAGCAGCAGCCCCAGCCACAGCCCGATGAGTGCGATGAGCGTGGCCGCCGCGTCCGAGACGGCGACCCGCCCGCGCAGCAGGAAAGCGCGTCGCCCGCCCCACCAGGTAGGACAGCAGGGGCAGCAGCGGCTGAGCGACGACCCACCAGATGAGGACGGGGTTGGCGGGATTGGTGATGGTGACGGTCTCGATGCTCTCCACGTGCGTCAGGCTCTCTTCGGGTCGGTGCCTCGCGGCGCGGGCATGGGACGGGCAGGTGCGGGCTGAGTGAGGCTCAGGATACGGCCGGCGCCGGTGCCTGACCGGGCCCGACGGCGGAGCCCGACGACGACGTGCCGTCTCACCCCGTCACTCTGCCGGGCCCGATGTTGCCGGGCTGTGAGGACTGTTCCTCCCTAGCGGTCTGATCGGCCCGACCGGGCTGCTCAGGCATGTCAGGCCATGACCCGCGTCCACTCCTCGCGGTCGGCGAGGAAGCCGCGCACCGCCTCCTGGGCCGCGGTCAGCGAGTGGTTCGCTCCCCAGCCGCACTGGACCTCGTTGGCCGCGGGCACCTCCTCGGCATCGAGGAGGTCGCGGAAGGTCGCCTCCAGAAGCGGCAGGAACTCCTCGGTCTCCACCCCCAGCATGAGGGCGTAGAAGCCGGTCTGGCAGCCCATGGGGGAGAAGTCGATGAGGCGGTCGGTGTGGTTGCGCATGAGCTCGGCGCTCAGGTGCTCGATGGAGTGCACGGCCTCCATCTCCCAGGTGCTCGCGGTTGGGCTGGCAGAAACGCACGTCGTACTTGATGAGCACGTCCCCGCCCGGCAGCTCCTTGCGGTCGGCCACGCGTACATACGGCGCGGCGACCTTGGTGTGGTCCAGGTTGAAGGACTCGACGTTCATCCTCGGCGTGCTCTGCTCGCTCGTCTCGCTCATGGGGCCAGCCTACGGGGCGGGTACAGGGCAGGATGGGAGGCATGACTCACTGTCGCGCATCGTCTCAGGGCCCGACGGCGCCCCCACCCTGGTCCTGCTCCACGGCATCACTGGCTCCGCGGTCTCCCTGGCCGAGGCCATTGACCACTGGGTGGAGCGCGGGTACCGGGTCGTCGCGGTCGACGCCCGCGGGCACGGCCTGTCCCCGCGGTGGACGCAGGCCCAGCTCGGGCGGGCCGGGGAGGTCCTCGTGGAGGACCTCATCGACGTCCTGGAGGACCTCGCCACCGCCTCACGCGGCCGGGCCGCGCTGGGGCTGCCGACGCCGCCCGCCCCGGTCGTCATCGGCCACTCGATGGGCGCCGCCACCGCCATGGTCGCCGCCGGTCGCCGCCCCGACCTGGTCACCGGTGTCGTGCTGGAGGACCCGGCCCGCTTCGGCACCCGCAGCCCGCGTGAGCTGCTGGCCCGCGGCGCCGCCCGGGAGCGCGCCCGCCGCCGAGGTCGCCGACCTGCCGGCCGCCGTCGGCCGCGCCCTGGAGACCATGCCCGACGTCGAGGCCCTCCCGGGCGTGTGGGCCTCTCAGCGCACCGACCCGGGCCTGCTGCTCTCCGGCGTCGTCACCCCGAGGTCCCCTGGGACGAGGCGATGGCCGCGCTCGACGTTCCCCGCCCTGCTGCTCACCGGTGACCGGCCCGGCAGCGCCCGCGTGGGCCGCGAGGGCCTGGAGACCGCCGCCCGCAATCCCCGCATCTCCCCGGTCCTCGTCCCCGGCGCCGGCCACCAGGTGCGCCGCAGCGACCCGGAGGCCTTCTACCGCGCCGTCGACGAGTGGCTGAGCGAGGTCCTGCCGGTGGGCTGAGCCCGCGGTGCGCCAGCGCCGGAGCCCCGGGAGGGACGGAGAACTCCCCGGCGCGCAGGGGTCGCGCCGTCGGGCCGACGCCGGCCCGTGGGAGGATGCGGGCATGGCGGCTGTGTCGAGAAGGCCCGGAAGGCATCCGCACCCGTTCCCGGGGAGCGCACGCAGGGGAGACCATCGCCTACCTCCTGGCGGCGCTGACGATCGGGGCGGTGGGGCTCTACCTCATCAAGGACCTCTTCGCCCCGGCCTTCTTCGCCCTCACCCTCGTGGTGACGGTCCGGCCGCTGGTGTCCTGGATGACGCGCCGTCATGTGCCTCGTGTACTTGCGGCAACGGCGGCGATCCTGCTCATCTTCGCCTTCGTCGTCCTGCTGTTCGCGGCCCTGGCCGTCGCGGTGGCTCAGCTCGTCGACACCCTCCCGCAGTACGCCCCCAAGTTCCAGGCGATCTGGCGCCAGGCCGAGACCCAGCTCAACGGCATGGGGGTCGACCAGTCCACGGTGCTCAAGGAGGTCACCAATGTCCTGGACACCTCCCGGCTCGTCACGATGGCGCAGACGATCCTGGGGCAGCTGACCTCGGCCAGCGCGATGCTCGGCGTCATGGCGATGGTGGTCGTCTTCCTCATGTTCGACACCGCCAAGATCGAGATCCGCGCCGCGGCCCTGGGCGTCCTCAAGCCGGGCATGGCCTCCGCCCTCGTCTCCTTCTGCGAGGCGGTGCGCTCCTACTGGATGGTCTCGACGGTCTTCGGCCTCATCGTGGCCGTCATCAATGTGCTGACCCTGTGGTACCTGGACGTACCGATGGCCATCACCTGGGGCGTGGTCTCCTTCATCACCAACTACATCCCGAACATCGGCTTCGTCCTGGGCGTGGTCCCGCCGGCGGTCCTGGGACTGGTGGACTCCGGGCCCTGGACCGCGCTGTGGGTGGTCCTGTCTACGTGGCGGCCAACTTCGTCATCCAGTCCCTCATCCAGCCCAAGTTCACCGGGGACGCGGTGGGGCTCAACACGACGACGACGTTCCTGTGCCTGCTGTTCTGGTCCACCGTCATCGGGGCGCTGGGGACCATCCTGGCGGTGCCGCTGACGCTGTTCGTCAAGGCCCTCCTCATCGACTCCGACCCCCGCTCGCGCTGGGTGGGGATCTTCCTGTCCGCCGGCGACTCGCCCGTGCGTGACCCCGATGAGCTGGACGAGGACGTGCTCGACGAGCTCGACGCGCTCGACCTCGACGGCGACGGCGTCGGCGAGGCGGATCCCGACCACGGCCGGCCGGTTGTTGAGCGGCTCGCCGACAAGGCAGAAAGGTTGAGGCAACGGCCAAGAGTGCCGACAGCGTTGAAGACGTCGACGGCTCTGTGCCATCCGGCAGCCATCAACGCTCCCAGGCGGACTGACCGCCTAAGGACGAGTTGGGCGCCCCTGGGAATCGGCGACTGCGCTTCGCCGCGAGAACGTACTTCTCCCGCAGACGACTGAGGTCCACCCCCAGTCATCTGCGGGACAACGCAGTTCTCGCGCGGAAAGTACGTTCTCGATGACGCGATCTGCCGGTTCAGCTGGCCGGTGCGGGAGCCCTCGGGCTCAGGCCTCGGCGCGGCCGGCCGACTCCGGGACCCCGCTCCACGAACCTCAGGGCTGGCGGGCGAGGTCGGCGGCGCCGACGAGCCCGGCCTCCTGACCGCCCTCGGCCAAGACCACCGGAATGGTGGGCCGGTAGGTGCCGGCCGTGAGGTTGGCGGTGAAGGCCTTGCGGGTGGGAGTCAGCAGGATGTCGCCGGCCTCGGCCAGGCCGCCGGCGATGACGATGACCTCGGGGTCCAGCAGCGCGCACATATTCGCCAGCCCCACCCCCAGCCAGTGGGTGAGCTGCTCGTAGCACTCCAGGGCGGCCGGGTCGCCCTCGCGGGCCGCGGCGGTGACGGCCTTGCCCGAGATGTGCTCCGGGTTGCCGCCGGAGAGCTCGATGATGCGGGCCGCGTAGGCCGGCCGGAACTGCGCCAGCTCCCAGCCGTTGACCCCCAGGGCCGTGCCGGCGCTGTATCGCTCAGGCAGCCTCGCAGTCCGCAGCCGCAGGGGCGTCCGCCGGGGACGACGTTGATGTGCCCGATCTCCCGCCGAATCCGGCCGCCCCGCTGGGAGGTGCCCGTCGACGATGATCGCCCCGCCCACGCCGGTACCGATGGCCACGATGAGGGCGTTGCGCTTGCCCCGGGCCGCCCCGAAGCGGGCCTCGGCCCAACCGAAGGCGTTGGCGTCGTTCTCGACGACGACCGGCAGGCCCACGCCCTCGGAGATGACGTCGCCGATCCGCATCCCGGTCCAGTCCAGGTTGGTGCCGTGCGCCATCGTGTTGCGGTCGGAGGACACCATCCAGCCGCCCCTGATGCCCACGGTGGCCGCGTCTGGGAAGTCCTCGTGCAGGCGCCTCACCACCGTGGTGATCGTGTCAACGATGGCCTGGCGGTTGACGGCGGGCGAGTCGCGCCGAACCGTCTGCAGGACCTGCCCGTCGTCGTCGACGACGCCGGCCGCGATCTTCGTTCCTCCGACGTCCACGCCAATGCTCAGTGCCATGCTCTCGCTCCTTGTGAAAACGACCGTTGTTTACGTTGCCATCCGCGTTGCTGCTCGCCCAGCGACCGATGAGCCGAGGTGAGTTGAATGGAGAAGAATATCGTCCCCGGTCCCGCCGCGAGGCGAGTCGAGGGACGAGGCGCGAGGCCCTCAGCGTGTCGCTGTCGGCGCCGCAGAGGTCTTGGAGGTGTCGGACGTCTTGACCTTGGCGGCCTGGCTGTTGATGACGGCCTTCATGTACTCGGCGTCCTGGTAGCCGCTGATGAAGGTCTCGCCCACGATCATGAACAGGGTTCCCGTGATGCCGATCGAGTGGGCGTGCTCCTTAGCCTCGGTGACCGCGGAGACGGTCGCGGCAGCGTTCATGTCAGTGCGGAACCGGTCGATGTCCGCCACCCGGCCTTCTTCGCGAAGGCGACCAGTGAGTCCTCGGTGTACTCGGGTGGCCCTGAGGGTCGGCGGCGGCGTAGACGGCGTCGTGGAACTCCCAGAACTTGCCCTGCTTGGCGGCGGCCCGGCCGGCTTGGGCGGCCAGGGGCGAGGTGGGGCTGATCTGGGCGAGGTCGCGCCACTCGACGCGCAAGGTGCCCTGGGCCACCAGGTCGGCGAGCTCGGGCTCGACCTTCTGGGCGAACTGGGTGCAGTAGGGGCAGGCGAAGTCGGAGTAGACGACCATGACGACGGGGGCGTCGACCTTGCCCTTGGCCTGGGTGTCGGCGGGGTCGCGGTGGGTCTCGGAGCGGATGAGCTCCAGGGTCTGCGCATCGGGGACCGGCGGTGCCGGCGTGGGCTCGGGGACTGTTGTGGCCGCGGCGGCCGATGTGGTGGAGGTGGCCGCCTGGCTGGTGGCGGCGGCGCCCCGGCGGTGCCGTGCGACGTTCTGCAGCAGCAGTGCGGCGATGACGGCCAGGATGACGGCGATGACCACGAGGACGATCACCGTGGTGCGGTTGCTTCTCGACTGTGCCGGTGTCGGAGAAGGCGGCTGAACACTCATGGCGGGAGTCTGTCAGAGGAGTGCTGCCCCGCAATACGTCTGATGGGGCTGGTGGGAGCACTTCGTCACAGCCGTCTCAGAGGCGTCTCAGCAGCGGCCCCAATCTCACAGAGCGCTCACGGGCCGCTTACGGGGCGCTCACGAATGTCACCGACGGTCATCGGCGTCGGGATGACGTCGTCGCACGCAATTGAGTCGGGATGCCCGCTCCGGCGCAGTCCTAGCGCAGGGCGGCCCCTGCGGACAGCCCGAGTCCGACGGCGCCCGAGTGTCGCCGCCGTCATGAGGGCGGCATGGGCCAGAACCGAGCCCCACCGGCCCGCCAGCAGCAGTCGTGCCCCCTCGACGCAGGCCGTGGAGAAGGTGGAGTACCCGCCCAGGAACCCGGTCCCCAGCACGGTCAGCGCCGCAGCCGCCCAGGACTCGAGTGCGAGTCGCCCGCCCAGCCCACGAGCAGGCCCATGAAGAGCAGGCGGTGACATTGACGACGACGGTGCCCCAGGGCATCCAGGGGACGCCCCGGAACGACGCCGTTCGAGGCGCTTGCCGAGGCGGCCGCGCTCGTCCGGCCGCTGAGCCGGTTCACGTGGGTGTCCACGCTCCAGCGGCAGGCCGCCCCTGCCCCGCCGGCCAGCGCCAGGGGAGCCAGTCGGCGAACCAGCCCAGCAGTCCGGTGGCTCCAGTCCCGCTCATGACGTCTCCTCGCGGTGCAGCCGGCCGGCCAGCCACAGTCCGAGGCGGCCGCCGCCAGCCCGACCGCCATTGATCCCACCAGGTAGGCGACGCCGAGTGCGGCATGGCCAGCGGCCCGCCGAGGCTAGGAGCGGTGGCTCTCCAGGATGAAGGTCGAGTGCGTCGTCAACCCGCCCAGCACCCCCGTGCCCAGGGCCAGGCGCAGATGGGGGCGTCGCTCGCCGAGCACCCCGAGCAGCAGCCCCAGTGCCAGAGCGCCGACGAGGTTGATGGCCAGTGTCGTCGTCGGCAGGTGGCCGGGTGCGGTGGGCCGAGGCTCGCTCCAGGGCCGCGCGCACCAGGGTGCCGGCGCAGCCGCCCGCGGCGACCAGTGCCAGAGAGACGCCACCGACGGGGCCTGCCGGGCCCCGGTTCGAGGTTCCGCGTCGGACGTCGTCTCAGCCATTGCGCTTGGCGATCTGGAAGCCGTTCTTGTTGCAGATGACGGTGTAGGTCGCCCCTGCTTGAGTGCTGCTCTCCCCAGGTGGCGGCGTCGGTGGTGCTCCACTGGTTGCCGCCGCCGTTGCGGTTCATGACGACGTACTCCTTGTCGGGCCCGCTCGTTCCCATCCAGGAGACCTCGGCCCGGGGCACCAGGTAGGCCAGCATCGACAGGGTCGGTGACCACCGTGGACCCCTCCGGGATGGTGGCGATGACCTCGCGGGCGGTGGACACCCGCCGCGCCTCGAGGGTCCTCCTTCTTGGTCTCGGCGTTGGGCGTGTTGAAGTTCTGGTCGGTCGCCTTCCACAGCGGCAGGTAGGGAGCGGTCAGCACACCGGTGGCCACCACCGTCAGGATGCTCACTGCGGCCACATAGCGGTGGCGCAGCGGCACTGTGAGCCAGGTGGGGAAGGCGACCGGGCGCCAGCGGCGGATGTCGACGGCGCTCACTCCGGAGGCCTCGGCGCCGGGAGTCGTCGTCGGCAGCCTCGGGTGAGGACTCGGGGACGGCCAGGCCGTCAACACCCACCTCCCTGATGGGCCGGCCGGCCGCGTAGGCGCCGCGCGCGCGGCGCCTGGCGACGACGTCGAGCAGCGCTCCCAGCGCGATCGGCATGAGGGTGACGTTGTAGTGCCAGTTGTCCCACACCCAGTAGAAGTCCACCGATCCCAGGAACCGCCAGGCCAGGGTGGGCAGGACCACGAGCAGCCACGGCGAGGTCAGCCCGACGACGCCGCTGGTGAGGATCAGCATGACGACCACCTTGACCTTCTGGGTCAGGGCGTCGGGGCTGACGGGCTTGTCCTCCGAGCTCAGCCCGTAGCCCCACACCCCGTCGGGGTGGAAGGCCGGCAGGAACACCAGGATGGAGAAGAGGAAGGCCGCAACCCCTGCCGACCACCATGCCTGCTCCCAGCCGCAGCCCTCGGCGTCGGTTACGGGCCTCGTCGGTGTGGGCCGTGTCGTCGAGGTCGTCGGCAGTGGGGTCGACGACAGTGCAGCTGCGGTACCAGGCCGGCACTAGCGAGGTGAGGATGACGGCCACCCCGATCATGAGGACCGTCAGTCCCATGTCCTCCTTGACCAGGACCAGCGGCGCCGACCAGGCCGTCACCGCCACCCAGCGTCGCTCCACGAAGGCGACCGAGGCGTAGGCCAGCATCGGCATGGCGAAGGCGACCTCGTGGAACTGCGCGGCCACGGCTCCCTGCATTCCCCAGGACAGGACGTAGACGAGGCCCAGGGCGCCGCCCACCCACTGGTTCGTCAGTCGGCTGGCCAGGCGGGTCAGCGGCCAGGCCGAGACCGCCAGCAGCAGGTCCTGGGTGATGAGCAGGCTCAAGGGGGTGGGGAAGAGTCGCCAGATCGGCCCCAGCAGGATGAGGATCGGGTGGAAGTGGTCGCCCAGAAGATTGAACCCGTCGCCCTTGACCGGCACGATCGGGGCCTGGAGGTGGGCGTAGGCCTTGGCCATCTCGGAGAAGATCGCCAGGTCCCAGCTGGGGACCTGCTTCATCGTCTCCCACTGGACGATCGAGTAGTAGATCATTACCCAGGCGCCGATGACGACGACGATCACGGCCGGAATCGAGTGGCGGATCTGGTCTCGGAGGTTCGCGGCGAGGTTCACGGCGCTGAGCCTACCCGTGTGAATCAGGGATGAACCTGGTACCGCTAGGCTCGTGGCGTCACCCACGATCAGGAGACGAGATGTCCCAGCCGCAGCAGCCCGCCGAGTCCACTCCGGCGGTCGACTCCTCAGCGCCGCAACAGCGGTCTGACCTCGACCAGTTGGTGGATCACGACGCCGAGCCCCAGCTCCAGCGCCACCTCACCAACCGCCACGTCCAGCTCATCGCCATCGGCGGAGCGATCGGAACCGGGCTGTTCATGGGATCGGGAAAGACGATCTCCCTGGCCGGCCCCGGTGTGTTCCTCGTCTACGCGGTGATCGGCGCCATCCTCTTCCTGGTCATGCGGGCCCCTGGGCGAGTGCTGCTGTCCAACCTGTCCCACAAGTCCTTCGCCGACGTCGCCCACGACCTCATCGGGCCGTGGGCCGGTTTCTTCGTGGGCTGGACCTACTACGTGTGCTGGCTGGTGACGGCCGTGGCCGAGGTCATCGTCATCACCGGATACGTGAGGTACTGGTGGCCGCACCTGCCCCTGTGGGTCACGCCGGTGGTGACCGTGACCCTGCTGTTCAGCCTCAACCTCGCCACCGTCAAGGCCTTCGGAGAGATCGAGTTCTGGTTCTCCATCATCAAGATCGTGGCCATCATGGCGCTCGTCGTCGTCGGTGTCTTCATGGTGCTGCACGGATTCACGGCGCCCAACGGGGCTCACGCCCAGATCTCCAACATCTGGAGCGGAGGCCTGTTCCCCAACGGTGCGAGCGGGTTCTTCGGGGCCTTCCAGATCGCCATCTTCGCCTTCGTGGGCACCGAGCTCGTGGGAACCGCGGCCGCCGAGGCCAAGGACCCTGAGGTCACCCTGCCGCGGGCCATCAACGCCATCCCGGTGCGCATCGTCCTGTTCTACCTGGGGGCGCTCGCGGCCATCATGGCCGTCACCCCGTGGCAGGAGATCAACCCCAAGGACAGTCCCTTCGTGGCCATGTTCGCCCTGGCGGGGCTTGGTGTGGCCGCCAGCGTCGTCAACTTCGTGGTGCTCACGGCCGCGGCGTCGTCGGCCAACTCCGGGGTCTACTCCACCTCCCGGATGCTGTTCGGTCTGTCCTGGGCGGACAACGCCCCTCACATCTTCCGCAGGCTGACGGCCCGCTCGGTGCCGGGCGTCTCCCTCATCGTCACCTGCGCCAGCCTGCTGACCTCGATCCCGCTGCTCTACACCTCCGAGTCCATCATCGATGCCTTCACAACGGTGACAACGGTGGCCAGCGTCCTGTTCATCTTCGTGTGGTGCGTCATCGTCGTGTGCTACCTGCGCTTCCTCACCCTGCGGCCCGAGGCTGCACGAGGCCAGCACCTTCCGCCTGCCCGGTGAGGCGCGCCGCGGCCTGGCTGTGCCTGGCCTTCTCGCCTTCGTCATCTGGACCCTCACTCAGGCCCATGACACCCGCATCGCGGTCTTTGCCTCGCCCCTGTGGCTCCTGGCGCTGGGCGTGGCCTGGGTCGTCCACAGCCGTCGGCTTGCCGCGGCAGCAGGAGCTCCAGTCGTGAGTGCGTCCGGCGACGAGAGCAAGGCCGCTCCGACGTCCTCGGCCTGCCTGGAGGACCTGCTCGCCCAGGCAGTGGGCGCTGTCCGCCGGGCGGCCGCCTTCGCCCTGGACCCGGGCGAGGAGCTGCGCGTCGAGGCCAAGGCGCACCGCAATGACCTGGTCACCCAGGTCGACCGCGGCGTCGAGGAGCGCATCGCCGGCTGCCTGGAGGCCACCGGCATCCCCATCCACGGCGAGGAGGCGCACCGCGTCGAGGACTTCGAGACCTATCGCGGGCGGGCCTGGGTGCTCGACCCCATCGACGGGACCCTCAACTACGTGTCCACCCATCGCGACTGGGCCATCTCGCTGGCTCTGGTCGACGACGGCGTGCCCGTCCTCGCGGCGCTCGCCGACCCCGTGGCGGGCCGGCTCTACACGGCCATCCGCGGCCGAGCGCGCGGATTGAGCCGCTGACTGGCGAAGCAGTGGGCTGCGACGGCGTCGCGTCGAAGGCGCTGGAGCCGGTGAAGGACCTGCCTCTGAGCGAGGGAATGGTCGTCGCCCACTACCAGCTCACGCAGCACGCGGGCATCGGTCGGGCCATCGAGGGCTCGCGTGGCATGCGCTGCTACGGGGCGGCCGCCCTGGAGATGGCGGAGGTGGCCGCGGGCGGTGCGGTGGTCTACGCCCAGCCGCTGCTCCAGCCCTGGGACGTTGCGGCCGGTGCGCTGCTGTGCACCGAGACCGGTGTGGTTCTCACCCGGATGGACGGGTCGGCCTTCGACGTGCGTCGCGCCGGGTCGCTGCTCGTGGGCAGCCCTGCGGCCCACGCCGAGGTGCTGGAGTATCTCAGCCCTGACCGGTGCTAACCTTTGTAGCGGTCGTTTAGGTGTGGGGCGCTTGCCGCCACCCGAGAACCCTCGCGAAAGGTGCGCCATGTGAGGCAGGCACTCATCTTGCTGCTGATCTGCACCGCCAGCTTCATGAACGTCCTGGACGTCACGGTCGTCTCCGTCGCCCTACCCGATATGGGAGCCACACTGGGCGCGTCGCTGAGCGAGCTCCAGTGGGTCGTCAACGCCTACACCCTGCCGCTGGGCACCCTCCCTCGTGTCGGCGGCAACGCTGAGCGGATCGGTCGGGCGGCTGCGCCTCTCCGCTGGGGAATCGCCTTGTTCACGGCCGGCTCCCTGGTCTGCGCGCTGGCGCCGTCGGTCGATGTCCTGGACGGGAGCCCGCTTCATCCAGGGCGTCGGTGGCGCGATCTTCCTGGGTGTCGGCGTCCCCATGATCTCGGACCGCTATCAGGCAGGCCCCGCCAGGGCGCGGGCGATCGGTGTCTACGGCGCGGTCTCCGGCGCGGCCATCGCCCTGGGGCCGCTCATCGGCGGAGGACTCGTTCTGCTGGCGGGCTGGCGCGCGATCTTCTGGATCAACGTCCCGGTGGGCTGGCGGTCTGGCTCGGCTCGCGCTGGGTCCCCGAGACCGGTGCGGACCGGGGACGCCGCTGCGGCAGACGCAGCAGCCCAGGAGGGTCGACTGGCCGGGCACGGCACTGTGCGTCGCCATGACGGGGGCGCTCACGCTGGCGCTCCTCCAGGGCAACACGTGGGGGTGGACCTCGCCCGCGATCGTCTCCCTGCTGGCCGGCTCGGCGGTGCTGTTCGGCGCCTTCTGCGTCGTCGAGAAACGATCGGTCGGCCCCATGGTCGACGTCTCTATTCTCACCGAGCCCACCTACGCCGGCAGTGTCATGGTCGGCTTCATCATCCAGGCGGCTCTCGTCGGGCCGATGGCCTTCCTATCCCTGTATGCGCAGAACATCTACCGACTCACCCCGGCCCAGACCGGACTGTGCTTCCTGCCCTTCAGCGCCGCCGCCCTCATCGTGGCCGCCACCTGCGGGGGAGCGGTTCGACGCCACGGGGCCAGGGCGAGCCTGCTGGGGATCGTGCTGGGCGGCGTCGTCGGCTCCTGCCTGCTCATGCTTCTGCGCGGATCAAGCACCTGGCTGGTCCTCGTTCCCGGTCTGATCCTGGCAGGGGCCGCCACCGGGGCCACCGGGACGATCGTCAACCAGCTGGCGGTCTCCTCGGCCGATGAGGACACCGCCGGGATGGCCTCGGGATTCTCCGCCTCCGCCCGTCAGCTCGGCATCGTCATGGGGGTCGCGGTCATGGGCGTGAGCTACGAGCGCGTCATCCGGAGGGTGATGACCATGTCGCTGGAGATCGGCGTCCTAGGGCGGGCGGCGGATCGGGAGCGCCTCATTTCCCTGGTGGCCTCCGGTAAGGGGCTGCGGGCGCTGGACGGCTGGCCCACCGCCATGACGGCCGGCATGCGCTCCCACCTGGCACCACTGGTCCGCTCCGCCACGGATGCGGGTCTCACCGTCAGCCTGGGGGTGGGGGCTGCGGCGATGCTCGTCGTCGCGATCTACCTGGCCCTGACCGTTCCCCAGGCGGCGCGCGAAGGCCGAGGTCTCGCACCTGTTCGCCTCGTGACCATGCACCCGCGCGGTCGTACCTGAGGGCGTGCGTTCGGGGGGTTAAAGGTGCGAACGGGCGACCTGCCCTACGAACGCGCGGACGGTCAGCCGGCGGCGGGGGAGACCTGGCTGGAGAAGGTCTCCTTGCCCTGGTTGTCGGTGACGACGGCGGTGACGACGGCCTGCTCATCGGCGGGGACCGTGGTGGTGGCCCGGGCACCGGTGAGGACCTCCTCGGTGCCGTCGGCGTGCTGGACGTACCAGTCGATGCTCGCGATAGCACCGTCGGCATCGGTGGAGGCCGATGCGTCTAGGGTTAGCTGTTCGCCGTCACGGGAGACGCTGATCGCAGCAACGGGTCGGGCATTGGCGGCCTGCGCCTCGACGTCGGCGAGCTGGGCCGGCTGCGTGGTCCGGTTGGCGACGCCCAGGGCCTTGATAACGGCGTCGGCCGTGGCGCGGTGGCCTTCGGTGTTGGGGTGGAAACGTCCGGTCTCGAGCAGCCCGAACATCCACGAGCCGTGACGGCCGCACAGCTCGTGGCGCTCGAAGTTGCCGGTGGGGTCGGCGAACAGGTAGCCGTGGCGCAGGGCCGCGGCCTTGAAAGCGGTGTTGAGCTCGTCGGTCTTGGCGTTGATCCAGCGCTGGTCCACCTTGGTGACGCCGTGGCAGCGGCCCAGGAGGAGCCCGCCGGAACCGCCCTGCTCGGGGAAGAGGCGCGGGTAGCCGACGGCGACGACCGCTGCGTTGGGGGAGCGGGTGCCGATGTCGGTCATGATCGACTCATAGCTGTAGACGCCGTCGCGCGTGGTCTTGCCGGCCAGGGCGTCGATGGCGCCGTCAACCGCACCGGTCACCTCTGCGTCGCTGCTGCATCCGGCCGCCGAGAGGAAACCCCGGTCTCCACCGCCGATACAGTCGCCGAGGATCCTGGCGAAGCCGGCGTCGTTGCCCCCGATGGAGAAGGTGACCAGGCCGGTGTCGGGGCCGAGGCGGTCGAGCTGGGCGGCCTCTCCCCAGGACTCGTTGGCCTCGTAGAAGTTGCGGGTCCGGGCCCCGGAACAGGCGCCCATCTCCAGGGTCCGCCCGGTCCTCTCGCTCACGATGTGCGCGTAGGAGCCCGCCGAACGCCGACAGGTATTGCCGCCCGTGACATCGGTACCCTCCGCGGGGCGGCACTCCAGCCCTGAGGCGTAGGAGTCGCCCAGACCACGTAGGTGCCCTCCGGCAGGCCGCTGAGGTCGGGCGGGTCGAGATGCACTGCAGGGCGCCGCCTGGCTCGCCCGAGCAGAACCGCGATGACCGTGAGCAGCACCAGCCGCACGGCCGGGCGGCGCCGACGGCGTGAGCGATGGTTGGTCGAGTCGGTAGAGCCGGCCTGGTCGGCGGGCTGCGGCGGGGTACCGGATGCGGGCAAATGACGCTCCTCGGATTGTGGTTGAGCGTTGAGTCAACCACGCCCCGGCAACGGGACCAAGTCGATGCCTTCGGGAACGGATGGATACGCCGTCGGCGCACTGACGGCCGCGCCTTGCCATTCCATCAACATTTTCTTCACAGACGACCCGGAGCCGCGTCGTCTGTGAAGAATCTGTCGATGTTGGGCCTGGATTCTGGCTGCTAACCGATGGCGGGGGAGGTCTGGGTGGTGAAGTCCTCCTTGCCCTGGTTGTCGGTGACGACGGCGGTGACGGAGACCTGCTTGTCGGTGGGGACCGTGGTGGTTGCCCGGGTGCCGGTGAGGACCTCCTCGGTGCCCGTCGGCGTGCTGGACGTACCAGTCGATGTTCGCGATCGTGCCGTCGGTGTCGGAGGAGGCTGAGGCGTCTAGGGAGAGCTGGTCGCCGTCGCGGGTGAGGGTGAAGGAGCCGGCGGGGCGCGTGTTGTCCACCTGTGCCTGGGCCGCGGCGGGCTGCTCCTGCGCGGCCTGCCGATTGTTCAGGGTGTTCATGATCGAGGAGGCCATGGCTTTGTGGCCGGCGGCGTTGGGGTGGAAGCGTCCGTCGTCGAGCAGGCCGTCGAACCAGGAGGTCTGCTTGCCGCACAGCTCGTGTCCGGCGAAGGAGCCGGAGGGGTCGGTGAACTGGTAGCCGTGGCGTTGGGCGGCGGCCCTGAGGCGGCGTTGAGTTCGTTGGTGCGGGCGTTGATCCAGCGTTGGTCCACCTTGGCGAGTCCCTGGCAGCGGCCGGGCAAGGGCCGCCCTTACCGCCCGTCGAGGTGAACATGCGCGGGTATCCGACGGCGACGACAGTCGCGTTGGGAGCGCGGTTGGCGATGTCGGTCATGATCGTGTCGTAGCTGTAGACGCCGGTCTGCTTGCCCTTGCCGGCCAGGGCATCGATGGTTGAGTCGACCGGGTCGGTGAGTTCCTTGTCTCTGCTGCAGTTGGAGAAAGGAGGTTGGGTGGCGCACTCGGAGAGGATCTTGGCGAAGCCGGCGTCGTTGCCGCCGATGGAGAAGGTGACCAGACCGGTGGAGGCGTCCAGGTGGTCGAGCTGGGCGGGTTCCTTCCAGGGTGTGCGGGCCTCGTAGAAGTGCTTGGTCCAGGCTCCGGAGCAGGCGCCGAAGTCAAGTGTCTTGCCGGTCCGGTTGGCGACCTGGTGGGCGTATGCGGCCGTGGCCCGCTTGCACTTGCTGCCGTTCTCCATCTGGACGTTGGTGCCCTTGGCGTGAGAGAGCCCCGACGCCGGAGGCAGTAGGAGTCTCCCAGAGCCACGTAGCTGCCGGCGGGAAGGGAGGGGCCTGGGAGCGGAATAGGCCGAGGGGCCGACGGCGGTGAAGGCGGTCAGCACCATGGCGAGCAGGCCGAGGCGGACGGGGCGAGTGGAACGGAGTCGCTGGGGTCGGGCGAGGTAGCGAACAGGAAGCTTGATCGGGAGGGGAGAGCGGTGGGAACGGTCGGGCACAGTGGGCTCCTCAACATTGAACTGACGGTTCAAAACAACACTACCGATCGGTGGGATCGTGTGGGTGGGAGCGTGGTGCGTCGACTGACGTGGAGGGTGGGGGCGCGGAACAAGGTCCGCATGCTGACTTACCTCCGCCCTCCGCCTGGGTTGCCCAAGATGCGGTGGGGCTGGGCCTTGGAGATCGGCTCGCCCAGACCTAGACGGGTGTAGGGCCTCCACAACAGAACCGACCAGCTGGTCTCCATTGTGGTGGGTCCGGCCGGTGCGCCCTGGCGCAGGCGCCAGAGGCTCAGGTCCCTGCGCGTCTGCCCCGGCTCGGCGACGTTGTGGGCCTGGCCCAGATGCTCCACGATCCGGCGCACACCACCGCGATTTGGGACACGATTTGCACCGCCGGGCCCCGAACCGGTGTGCACCTGACGCGCATACGGACTCATGCCTGTGCACCATACGAACTGCTAGCGGCCCACTACCAGTCCCTTAGCATCGGAATGCCAACGAATACCAGCATCGACCTACCCGTAACCCACCAAGGTGTCATGTGTCAGGTCAGACATACTCACCAGGTTGCGAAATTGCTTGGGTAAGGCAACCGATATGCGTTGGATATCTCTAGCTTGTGGATTCGCTAACCGGGATGACCGGATGATTTCGGAAGTCTGTTTGGCTCACCGTATAGCGGGTGTGGTTTGAACGATAGTGAACCGTTTTCTTTTGGTTTCCGCATGCGGTGATGGATTCATGTCGCGGCACCTCTTTGGAACCGGGCGTGAAAAACTCAATACTGAGGGTGCTGCACCACCCGTCCCCGGGGCTAGTGACGGTGAAGTCTCGCTCGATAGTCGCGGCGCTGGCAGGGGGTGCCAAGGTGCCTGCGAGGATCATGCCGATGGCGCCGGCTGAGAGTACTCCTTTGAGTGAGGTCTTCATTGTTCAATCTCCTTCTTCTGGGATGTTAGCGTGATGACGCTGTTCGTTGTGGGTAATTAGCGTTGTTCGTGGCCCGAACACTTGTTGTTGGAGTGATGTGGGACTTGATGGTTGGCTGTTATGCACCACTGAAACTGTGGTGCGCGCCAACTGGTACTGAACAGACTTGGTCGGGAGGGGTAAGTGGTGGGAATAGTTGATCGCGGTGGGCTCCTCAATGAAACGCTGATGATTCGAGAATCTCTATTCGTCGGCATAGAGTTGTCCTCTGGGGTTGAAGAGGGCGGTTTTTCTGCCTTGTAGACGATTACCCACGACTCTCCAGTTCGTCGTCCTAGGGTGAAGGATCTTTCACTTACTGTCGCAGCAGATCGTTATGGTCTCACGTCGATGCGAGGCGGAAGCCTTGTTGATGTCGAACTCGAGAGTGATTTCGCGACACTTTCGGGGGCCGGGTCCTTTCAAGGTCAGTGGGTGATATGGGCTACTACTGGGAGCCGACGTTGGTGATGGTGGTAGTGTCGGTGGTGCTGGCTAACGGTACTGGACCTACCGCGAGAATGACGCCAAACTATGGCGGTTGGCAGAACTTCTTTGGCCATGCTTACTATATTTCATCACCTCAACAGTTGATGTCTAAGAATACTACACGTACTTGCTTCATAATGGGTTAACCTTGACGCCTAGCACGTACTGTGCGCGTCGTATGCTGAGTCGGGGAGAAACAGTTGCGATTTTCGCGGATCAGTTGCTGTTCACTTTGAAGGGGCCATTCCAGATGTCTCGCTCCGTCGTTCTCACGTGAGTGTGATTGGAACGGAAGTGAGCGGTGGTTGTGCGATTTCCGCAAGCAAGCAAGTTTTCATGTCGAGGTGCTTGCGATGATCCAGGCGTGTAAAATTCGATGTTGAGTTCGCGGCACTTTCCGGGACCGGGGCCGGTGACGGTGAAGTCCCGCTCGATAGTCGCGGCGCTGGCAGGGGTTGCCAAGGTGCCTGCTAGGATCATGCTGATGGCGCTGGCTGAGATTACTCTCCTGAGTGATGTCTTCATTCTACGTCTCCTTTTTAATACTGGGGTGATGATGGGATTCAAAGCTGCTGCTTTGAGGTGTTCACTGCTTGGAAGACAGATTCTGGTCTGAGTCGAAGGAAATATACGGTGAGCCGGTGTGCACCATAAGTGGTGCACACCGGCCGATGCTGAACCGTTCAGTCAGTCGATGGTTTGATGGCTGCGGAAGGGACACTGGGGAACGGGAACTGAGAGTGAGATCAGCGCTGAGGGTAAACCCTGTTCCCAATGATCCGCCAGTGGGTGTGGTTCGACTTATAGTGCCGCACTAGTTTTCCGCTCCCACACTTGGTCATGTATTCATGCCGTGGGTGCTGCCCAGATCCTGGCGTGTAGAACTCGAGGATGATCTCGTGGCACTTTCCCGCGCCGGGACCGGTGACGACGAAGTCGCTGTCAATATTGGCGGCAGATGCTGGCGAGCCGCCGCCAGCAAGGATGACTCCCGCGGCGCCTGCGGTGATTGCGCCCTTCAGTGATTTCTTCATGATTGCTTCCTCGTTTCTGTGGTGATGAGTAGTGATGTTGTCAGTTGGAGTGAATAGCGCGGCCATTTGAACATTGCGTGTAGCTCATGCTATTCGCGCGGTTCAGCATGCGTGATGTGGGTGCTGCTTATAACGTGTTGGAATCGCCCCTTTCCCTGGAATGTGTTGCATTAGAAATATAGTCAGGTGGTAGTGCGGTTGTTTGTCATGGAAATCGTCAGCAGAACCTATGAATCCAACATGGCCAATCTGGCCAATCTATGTCAGGTTTTGTATTAGATGGATCTGGTAGGCGTGAGAATGGAGGGAAGAAAAAAACATCGAGACTCCTTTTAGGTTGATGTGGTCGTTGCGATGAATCAATAGTGACAATATTTTGTCACCGAGGGATCGGCCAATCGGATAGTCCATGTGGATGATCGACGCATTGATAAGTGCCAGGGCTCCTTGGAACCCTGGATGGTGTGTCGAGCGGCGGTGGGCCAGGGCGAGGACGGTCTGGCCCAAGGCGCTTTGTCCCGGTCGCGTTTGCGCTGGTAGCGGGCCCAGGAGACGGGGTCGGAGCGCAGAGAGGCGAAGGCGGAGGGGACATGGCACGCTTGAGTCTCTTTGCTGCCGTGGGGAGACGTGCTCACCACAGATTGATGAGCCCGATCTTCTGGTCACCGGTGCCAGTCCGGCGTAGGAGGCCAGCTGGGTTCCGGTGACTGGCGGTCCTTGCCTAGGGTCTGGGTCGGCAAGGACGGCATCGGCTGGGACCCCGATAGCGGGCGCACGTGGTCAGGACCTGGGCCACCCGCCAGGTCTCGACCTGAGCGGCGACATCGGCCCGCTGGGCGCGTGGGGCGACGAGTTGGCGGGCCACAGGTGGGGCAACGCCGTTGCGGCGGCGTCTATGTCGGCGACGGTGACACTTTGGCGCTCCAGGGCCGAGACGATCTGGCCGGCCCAGGTAGCGTGCGGTCCGCACCCGTGGGCTTTGAGCTTGGCGTCAATCCTCGTCTTACCCACTCGCTTCCAGCTCTACTGGGGTGGGCCAAGCAGCGACGGGCCTCTCGGTGGGGTTGTGCGCCCGGCCAGGGGCTCAGCACGGGGTGGGGTCTGGGTGTACGACTTGCCCCGGATGCGGCCCTCGGTCTGGTTAACCTGGCGAGCCGAGTCCAGGTCAAAAACCAGTCAGCATTCTCAGCGCCGTGTCGCGGGCATCGGTCTTGGCGTCGCCTGGTGTCAGGTCGCGATACGTCCCATCGACAGCCCGGGTAGGTAATCATGGTGATGCCCATGTCCTGGTTCACCGCCAGAGTCCCGATGCTGGCGGGCGGTCTACTACTACCACCAGCAGGTTCCCGTGATCGGCCAGCTTGTCGTAGAGGGCTCGCAGACGCGTCTCGTCGTTGGGAAGATCCTGTCAAAGATCTTCCGTCCATCCCCGGCTCAGGGCTATGGCCCAGTGCTCGCTCTTACCGATGCTCGGTACCGATGAAGACGTTGATGTCCCCGATATCCATCTTTGCGCTGCCTCTCGCTCAAGTGAGTCAGGGCCAGCAGGTGGAGGACCGACCCTCGCACCCACGCCTGCGAAAGACCCCACCCTCTGCGCCGGGTCGTCCCCTTGTCAGCGATCACCATCCGCCCGCCACCATGGGTGGACAACACCCGGATCTATTAATGAAGACAGAGCAACACACCCGTGCCCACATGCAGCTGCCTCAGCCTCCGGCACCTGCCACCGGGAACCGTCAACAAGGTAACGGGTTAGCAGGCTGGACAGGACGGGGATCTTGTTGGACTTGTCGGCTACTCTCCGTTGGGTCGGGGTTGTGGTCCAGGCCAGATGGGAGGTGTGGGAGCGGATTTTTCGCGGTACGGGCTCCACGCATGGTCTTGCCGCCCACCGCGACCACCCTTCGACCCTCGATGGTGCCGGGCGGTTATGCATCCAGGTTTTCAGGCGGGCCTCGAGGTCTTCTGGGTTCAGGTCCTGGAGACCTTTGCGGATGGTGGACTCCGACGGCAGCGTCTGCTCTCTTCCAGGCCCGGAAGCCTCAGGTCGGACGGGGGTCAGGTCAGTGGTTTGCTACCAGATTGCCGTCGGGCTCCGGCATCCGGCCAGCGCCCCTTCACGGCCAGGGACAGGAGCGTGGGCTGGTCGTGGCGCACGCCCCTCCGGTCTCTGGGGTCGGTCACGGTCCTGAAAACCTGAGTTAGGGGTTGGTGCGACAGGGAGGCTGTGGTGGAGGATAACATCCGCACGGGCTCCCTTGAGATGAGGGTCGATTCTACCTACTTTTGCTATTCCAACACTCAGGCCACCCGGATCTCCACTCCTGGTGAGAAAACCTCAACAAACACTTTCTGTCCGCAGTTATAACTACAGGGCGCATGCGGGTGTGACATGAAATTTAGCGATCAGTATACTTGATAGCATCTGTAAAGATGAGGATGGAGAAAGTGGCGAGGACCAGGGCCAGCAGATGTTGCTGGGTTCGGGGTTGTTGCTCGTGAGATTCATAGTGCCGAAAAGCGAAAGACGGTAGCTGCAACATAATATCAGCCTTCCTTGGGAGATGTGTTGAACATGATACATCAATGATAAACATGTGCGTTTTTTTCTTACATCGGCCGATCGGATGGTTCGTATGGGTGATCCGTTGTCTGGGTGGTCCACCTTTTGACGGAGTACGTAGGCCGGCTGGAGGTGAACCGCCCTGGGTTTGATGGAGGCAGTGATCCTTCCGTGTCATCACTGCCTCCATCAAACCCGGGGCGATTCACAGGACACCTCGGCTCTTGCCCAGCCGCGGGCGTGTCTGACCCACTCTGCAGTCGAGTAGGGGCTGCGTGCCCTTGCCCTGGAGTGCATGTCGATCTCACGGGTAGCAGCCGCCCTGACAGTGGCCTGGTACGCCGCCAACACCGCGGTCCTCACCCGGGCCGAGCAGGTCCTCAACGAGGCATCCGACCGGTTTGAGGGGGTGGAGGTGCTCGGGGTTGATGATTCCACCGCGCGCGTCGCTCCCGTGCGGGAGGTGCCCCCTCTGTCTGACGCCACACCAAGCGGGGCGACAAGTACGCCCGCCGTGGTTATCGACCTGACCCCGTCCGCCAACACACGGGGCCAGCCCGGATGCTGGACGTGGCCCCAGGCCGGTCGAGGAAGGTCCTCAGGACCTGGCTTGCCCAGCGCGACCAGACCTGGCGTGAGCAGGTCGAGGTAGTGGCCACGGGGCGGGTTCACCGGGTTCAAGAGCGCCACCGGCGAGGAGCGCCCGCAGGCGCGGGCGGTCATGGACTCCTTCCACGTCGTGTCCCTGGCTGCCAGCAGCTCGACCAGTGCCGCCGCCTCCAACGAGCGATCACGGGACGTCGAGGCCGCAAGAGCGACCCGCTCTACCGGGTCAGCCGCACCCCGCGCACCGGAGCCGACCTGCTCATCGACACCCAGGCCAGGCATCTCGAGGTGCTGTTTGCCGACGAGCGCCACGCCACGGTCAAGGCCACCTGGGGCGTCTACCAGCGCCTGATCCAGACCTACCGCACCGAGAACCCGGGCTTGGGAGAGTACCCTGACGCAACGGCTCATCGACTCCCTGAGGCAGGCCCGTCCCCGACGGGCTCGAGGAGACCACGACACTGGCCAGGACCCTGACTGAAAGGACCACCGACTCTCTTGGCCTACCTCGACAGACCTGGCTCCTCCAACGGGCCCCCACGCCAAGCCATCAACGGACGCCTGGAGCACCTATGCGGTATCGCCCTGAGACTCAGAAACCTCACCAGCTACACCATCCGCAGCCTCATCCACACCGACACATCAAAGACCATCCGATAGCAACCAGCCAAACCCGACGACAATCCCCACCTACCACACCCTCAAACACGAAGAGCCGGATTAGACCAGTCCACCGCGTATTGCTTTCACTACGGCTCCCACTCGATCTTGTACGCCGAGCTTAGCGATGAGTGTGGAGACATGAGTCTTCACCGTCGCTTCGCTGATGTTGAGATTTCGGGCTATCTGTTTGTTGGGTAGGGCGTCGGCCATGAGTTTCAAAAACTTCGATCTCCCGTGATGAGAGCGCACAAATTCAGGGTGAGTGAGGATGCTGTCGTCTTATTCGGCGTGACTCGTATCACGCATTGCGAAAGTTGATTGCGTCGCCGATGGTGGAGTACGAAAGTGCTTTTCCAGAATGGGGTGACAGAACTATGTTCCCATCAACCGCCTGTCGAACTGCGCCAGCAATAGACTCAATGGAGTCCTCTTTTGCGATGAATCCGTTCGCTCCGACCGAGAGGGCTTCGTCGATCAGTTGCTTGTCGGTAAAGGTGGTTAACATCAGTGTTGCTATCTGTGGGAAAATTAGCGCTAATGATAGCTGCTAAAGTGACTCCATCCATGTGTGGCATCTGAATGTCAAGAAGAACCGCTTCGATGGCAGAAGAGTCGGTGGACTTTAGGCGATTCAACGCTTCATTTCCGTCGTTTGCGGTCCATGCAACAGAGATGTCGTCCTGTGTGTCTAGGAGCGTGGCGAGAACATGGCGCACAAGGGCGTCATCATCAACTACTCCTACATGTATCATTGCTCTACTCCTTTGGTCTCGACGACGGGTATGGAGGCGCTGGCTATCCATGTACCTTCTTCGTTGGAGGTCATGAGCGCACCGCCGAGCGCCGCCAGCCTCTCTTGCATGCTCACTATGCCGGTGCCGGATGAAGGCATGGGGACGATGTGATCGTTGCTGACTGCGTTGGTCGAAAGAAGTTGGATGCGTTGCTTATTTCGGGAAAGAAGAAATGAAGCCGGAACCGACGTGTCTCCCATGTCGAATAATATTCGCTCCCATCTCGCGTGCGACGCGAGACAAGATGAGGGTTTGTGCGCGGCTGAGCCCTATGTTTTCTGAAATATAACAGTTCACTTCGAAACCGGCGTCCTCAAGATCTTGAGTTACCAGGCGTATAGACGTCACGATATCATGTGAAGGCTTCAAGGGAGTCGGCTCATCGGATAAGGAAGAATTGTCGAAACGTCTTTTAAGTGTGTAGAGAAGTAGTCGTAGTTCGTGAAGGGCGTCAGCCCCTGTTCCGGCGAGTGCTGAGAATTCTTCTCGGGCTTTATCTGGATATGTATCGTTATCAGCTGCAAGACGGGCTCTGAGCACGGTCTGGGACATGGAATAGGCGACAAGGTCGTGCATTTCTGTTGCGATGCCATCTCTTATGGCATTTAAGCGCTGCTCGGTGATGTGTGCTCGGTTTCGCCAGAAATATTCGGTTTTTCGGGCGACAGCACCGGCAGGAATGAACAAAATTCCTGATAGCAGGTATATCGCAAGCAGCGTTATTTCGTTGTCTGTTATGTCGGCGTGCACTGTGAACGTCACTGTTACATATGCGATACCATTGATGATGTGCACGGCAGCCGCCTTGTATGTAGGCAAAAACCTCCCTATCAGGAAATGGAAAAGCCAGTTGGTGAACACCATGTCGGAAATATATACGTTGGGTGCAATGATGAGCGTCAGCCAACATCCTGAGTATGCGATGGCTGAGAATCGAGGAAGCGTGGGCAGTACTGCGCAGCATAACGGTGCCAGTAAAATAAATGGGATATCCTGGATTGGCAGTTGATTGCCTGAAGCAAATATTGGAAAGGCGATGTTAAATAGACCGAAATATTACGCTAATTGCGATGTACGTACGGCTAGACTTGAGATCGGATGGTTCGGTTGGGCCTGAATGCCTTAAAGAAAAGTCGGGTAAATGAGGGAAGCGAAGTGATGGTGTCATCGTGTCTCACCCGTCCTAGTGGCGAAAATAGACGAAATGGTAGATTGCGCTCACTCCAGCGTACGACCACGGTGGCCGTGGGCAAAGCAGGACAGGTGGGGTGTTTGATCGCTTGACGTGAGTGGTTGTCAGTGCAAGTGTCCACGTGCTTGCTTCTTCTCCTGCATCCCTCATCCGATCGTATGAGTGGCCGGCCCTCGTTCTGTGGTCGTTGCCGCTGGATACCTCGTGGCGGGCGAAAGAGCGCGGCGCGGTCGGCACAGGTGTTGTGTCTAGGATGCCGGGCATGACAAAGACAGGGCGTGTGCTCGCTGATTCAGGGGCGTGCCGTCTCGGCAGCGAGCGTCTTTGTAGGGCGTGCGGCGGCAGAGAGCTCGCCACGCCGTCGACGTGCGGGGATCAGTGCCTTGGCGGTCCTCGTCGGTGGGTGCCTGAGCGCCTGTGGGACGGGACTCGCCCCCGCAGCGGGCGGCTCGGCCAGCGTCCCGGGACCGATTCCCTCCGGCCTGGAGTCCTTCTACCGCCAGGCCGTCAACTGGTACCCCTGTGCCGCCACCGACGGCATGGAGAGACCTCCGAGACGACCGCCCAGGCTGACCACACGCCACAACGGCCGCCCCGAGCTCCGGAAGCGCGACCGGGACGGCCGGTGCCTCGAGGGAAACCGACGACGCCACCTTCAGCTGCGCCGTCATCTCCGTCCCCCTCGACTACGCCAACCCGCAGGGCGAGACCATCTCGATCGCCATGAAGAAGCGCGCCACGCCGACGGCCACTCGCAGGGCACCCTGTTCATCAACCCCGGTGGCCCCTGGCGACTCCGGGGTCTCCTTCGCCGAACGGGCGGGCAACGCCTTCACTCCCGATCTGCTGAGTGCCTACGACATCATCGGCTTCGACCCGCGCGGGTCGGCTCCTCCACGGCCATCACCTGCACCAGCGATGACGACTCGGCCGACAGCACCGCTGAGTCCCTCAGCCTCGGGAGGCCTCGGCGTCGCGTCGGCCTCGGTACGCCCTCGCGGCGGCCTCCGCCGGACCGCCTCAGTGGCGACTCCTTCGAGGAGTGGTCGGAGGCGACCCGGCAGTCCTTCCAGGATCTGGCCGACCAGTGCGCCGCCGGTACCAAGCCCGCCGCCCTGCTCGACCACGTCGACACTGTCTCCGCGGCCCGGGACCTCGACATCCTGCGGGCGCTGGCCGGTCAGGAGAAGCTGAACTACCTGGGCTTCTCCTACGGCACCTACCTCGCATCCGTCTACGCCGAGAACTTCCCCGGCAACACGGGGCGCATGGTGCTCGACGGCGCCATCGACCCCGCCCTGTCTCTCGCCGAGCAGGGACTGGGGCAGGCCAAGGGCTTCGAGCAGGCGCTGCGCACCTACGTCGACTACTGTCAGGCCTCCACCGGCTGCCCGTTGAGCGGTGGCACCGACGCCGGAGTCCAGCAGGTCCGCAACCTCATCACCTCCGCCAACAGCGCGCCCCTGCCGACCAGTGACCCGAACCGTACGGTGACCGGCTCGGACATCGTCACGGCTCTGAGCGAGTACCTCTATACCACCGAGCAGGACTGGCGCCCCTGACCAGCGCCCTCGACCAGGCCATCAACCACCACGACGGCTCGGCCTTCGCGGTCGCGGAGGAGCAGGACGCGGCCTCGAAGGACGACAGCGGCGGCGCCTTCCAGGCCGTCACCTGCCTGGACTACCCGGTGGAGGGCGACACGGCCACCTGGGCCGCACAGTACGAGGAGGCCAAGCGCGTGGCCCCGATCTTCGGGAACTCCTCGGTCGGCATGGACCTGGTGTGCAGCGTCTGGGGACACAACGGGACCCGCAAGCCCACACAGATCCACGCCCACGGCGCCGCGCCGATCCTCGTCGTCGGAACCACGGGGACCCGGCCACCCCGTACGCCTGGTCGAAGTCCCTCGCCGAGCAGCTTGACTCCGGCCAGCTGCTGACCTGGGAGGGCAACGGGCACACCGCCTACGGTGGCGACGCCCCCTGCGTCAACGATGCCATCGACGCCTACCTGCTCTCCGGCACCATGCCCAGGAGGGCCTGACCTGCCACGGCGAGCGAGTAGCCGCCGCGTAAGCGGGCGGACCGGGAACACTCGGCCCGCCCGCGCGGAGGCAGTGCCCTCAGGTCCGGGAGTCGGCGCGGTCGAGTACCGTGAGGGTGACCAGCACGACGACGGCGCTCAGGGCCGCGCTGATACCGACCGTGACGGCAGCGCTCGTCCAGTTGAGGTCCTGGGCGGCGAAGACAAGGGCAGCACCATCGCTGGTGGCGCCGATCTGCGTCGTGCGGGTGACCAGGGCGTGCGGTAGGAGCCAGGCCGCCGGAATGTGCCAGCAGCGCCGTCGTCCCCACTCCCCGTCAGTGCCAGGCCGATCGCCACCGGCACGGCGAAGGACCGGGTGAGGCCGACAGGCCCGACTGGAGGGCGCACACGGGTGCGCAGGCGACGGCGATCAGCAGTCCCGCGACCAGGTACCGCGACGGCAGAATGCCCGGCAGCCCGAGGACGAGTGCCCCGACAGTGGTCGCGGCCAGCATCAGGACGAACTGCATGACTGCCGCGAGCAGCCAGGCAGCAGCGGCCTGCGCCACCGTCCTCCACGTGGGGACAGGGGCCGCTCATGAGTGCCAGCCCGTTGGACCCCTGGTGCTCAACCCTCCAGACGAGGGATGCCAGGACGCCGAGGGATACGGGCAGCAGCACCATCCCGTAGAAGCCGATGGACCGCACCCATAGGAGCTGCCAGTCCGTAGGACGCACGAGCACGCACGCGCAAAGGACCGAGACCGTCGGCAGCACGAGTACCACGCCCCAGCTCGCCGAGCGGCGCAGCGAGGAACTCGATGATGACGGAGGACATCTCACACCTCCTGATGATCGAAACGGGTGGTGACCAGTGCAAACAGCGTGCTCCCTGACGCCGGTCAGAACCGTGAGGGCCGACCAGGTGCGTATCGAGGTCCACCAGGTCCGTCCCGGCGAAGTCCGCAGGGACGATGAGCCCGTAGGCGGTCCACGGCTCAGGTACCGCGCCCACAGCAGCATGACCGGGGCGAAGACGCTGAGGGAGAATGCCGATCAGCCCCAGCGCCAGCGGCCCGAGCTGGTTCTCCACCCGCGCCGAGGCGAGCAGCTGCGCGCCCAGCACGGCGAGGCTGATGGCCGCCAGACCCGCTACCAGTGCGAGCAGCCGGGAACCGGCACCGGCGCCGATCAGTCCGACGGCGCGACAACGATCACCACGAGCGCTCCCCAGGCCGCCGGGATGGGGGAGATGAGTAGCCCCAAGGCAGGAGCTTTGCCCGGCACAGCCGGCCCGGGGTGGTGCCCGCGGTCGCCGAGGACATCCAGCCCCTGCCCCAAGTGCTCCACCTCCACCTGACGGCTCGCCATGACGGCCAGGAGAAGCGGCGAGGTCAGTCCGACGGCGCCATGGAGACTCGCCATGAGAAGCCGCCACCCGTCGCCGTCGGCGTCGAACGGTGGTCGACCAGCCCCGAGCTCAAGGCCGACAGAACAGTGAGCGCGCAGACCCCAGCAGGAGGATCGCGGCGATGAGCCTGATCCTCAGGTGGCGCATCTTGGCGTACTCGTTGCGCACGGTGCGCACCGTCGTGGCAGACCTCATAGCCCGCCTCCTTGAGGTGAGAGCCATGAAGACGTCTTCGAGGGTCTGCTCCTGGCGGACCTCGGTACCCTGATGCCCTCGCGGACCAGGAGGCGACGACGTCGGCCGTGGCTTGCTGGCTCAGGGCCCGGGACGCGCAGGAGCCCGTGCTTATAGGGTGGACGCCGCACCCCGAGTGGATAGGGGAGGTGGGCGGCAGCAAAGGGGCGCGAGCAGCAGAAGCGTGTCCCGGCGCGGAGGCGCTCATGAGCTCGGCGCGCGTTCCCTGGAAGAGGAGCCCGCCTCGCGAGACGATCCCCAGCACGGTGGCGACGCGGTCGATCTCGCCCAGCAGGTGGGAGAGACGATGACCGTGACGCCGTCGGACGCTAACGACCTCAGGAGCCGGCGAATCTCCTCGATACCGGCGGGGTCAGAGGCCGTTCGTCGGCTCATCGAGGATGAGCAGCGAGGGCCTGCGCGCCAACGCCATGGCGATACCCAGGCGCTGCTTCATGCCCAGGGAGTACTCGCGGACCCGCTTGTCCATCTGCCCGCCCAGGCGCACGGTGTCCACCGCGTCCTTGACGTAGTGGTTGGGAAGATCGAGCAGACGCTGGACGATTTTTCATGTTCTCGGCGTCGGTGAGGTGCCCGTAACCAGGCGGGGACTCGATGAGCGAGCCGATATGGGCCAGGTGCCGGCGTCGAGTGCTCCGGTTCATCAGTTGCCCGCCGATAAGCACCCGGCCGGAGCTCGGCTCCACCAGGGACAGCAGCATCTTCATGGTCGTGGTCTTTCCGGTCCAGACATGCGAAAACGCTGGATTCAGTTAAACCGAACTGGAAATAACGGTCAATGCTTGTCGTTTCGAAAAAGGATAAGTGTGCGAGTCCATGCTGGCCCAATGATGATATTGTGAGAGGCTTATTCATAGGGTGTAGGTGAATATGATTCCGAGGACTGCTGTGATGGTTGTCTTGAAGGTTTTCTAGTGGTCTTTTGTAGCCGGTGTGCAGGACTCTCCAGGTCTGATGTTGGCGATGACTCTTTTCGATCTTGTAGCGGACCTGGTTGACGGTGATGTTGTAGGCCTTGTCATCAGGGTGGAGCGGTAGGTTCGCAGGTTTTTTCTTTGGGTGATCATGCCCAACCCGATGCTAGCCCTTGTCACCGATATGCCGCGGTGGTGATGCCCCTTCCGGGAGGTCGGCGGGTGGCACGTCAGCAGTCCGCAGCGGCGTGAGGGGACCCTCGGTGTCGTGGACCCTTCCGTCGGGGTCGGACACCCAGGCCAGGTGGCCCCGTGAGGGTGCAGGCGACCCTGGACGTTCAGTGCGGTGGTCCCTGTAGCGCGGCGTACAGCTCAGGGGTGTTCGCCCAGGACCAGCACTGAAGGAGGGTGCATCGACGATCCAGCTGCACGGTGGGATCAGATCCTCCACAGTCGGCACACTGATTTCCAAAGCCTGGGCAATCAGGGGTGTGTAGGCGGTGATGACTCGGGAGGCGGTGGCCTGCGAGACGCCGTAGAGCTCGACGAGTAGCTCCTGGGGTAGGTTGTGCCTCAGGTATGTCAGTGTCAGAACGCATCACACAGGTACAGCTCAGCACCCGAGCCCCGAACGCCCGGCAGGTCAGGGGTTCTCGGCGAAAAATGGTCTCGCACAGGGTCCACAACCTCGCTGCGGGAGTGATCCTCGTGCTACCTATTCATCATGGCGGTTTGTTCTTGGCGAGTTGGCTGAGACACCAAAACTCTCTCAAGAACAAGCCGACCTCTCACGCCACACCTAAACACCTAAACACCCCATGAATAAGCCTCTGTGTGCTGTGGTCGCGGCTTTGGGACCTGTCTGCGCATTCCGCATATTGACAAGTAGCGTCTAAACTCTCAATCGATAAACTATATGTCTACATATAGATCCCTTAAAAAGTTGAAGTATAGTTGCAGGAATAGTGAACGTTGCTTGTAGTAGCAATGCCGACGCTAAAACCAGTCAGGTTGTCTATTGTTTTGGGTTACATACGGAATGAACAAGTTCGGCATACATGCCGCCACGTCTGATTACAGAGTTAGGAGAGACATGATCGAGATTAGAAACGTTACTAAGCATGCGGTTCGAACACGGCTGTCAATGACGTGAGTTTTGTTGCCGGTCCTGGACGAGTGACTGGTTTCTCGGTCCCCAGCTAGCAAGTCCCTACCATTGCGTATTTGCTTGGACTCGATAGAGCTGATTCTGGATAAGCTCTTGTCGGGCACGGCCTGTAACTAAAACAGCCTCTTCAGCGTAGGTGCTGTGCTCGATGGTGCTTCGTCTGTGTGGCCGGGCGTCGAGGGTGGATCATTTGCGCTGGATTGCCCAGTCTAATCGAATTCCTCATCGAGAATTAAGGAGGTGTGACGTTGTTGGCTTGACCGACCGCAGCAAAACGCGTAGTAGAGTAGTACTCCACTTGGAATGAAGCAGAGGCCGGGCTTTGCCGCTGCATTATTGGGCAAACCAGGTGTTCTAGTTCTTGACGAGCCTGTGAAATGGACTTGACCCGAGAGGCATACGATTCGTGAGCGATTTCTTCAGCGTTACGCAAATGAAGGTAACACTGTTCTCCTCTCAAGTCACCTCGCCCAAGTGAGGGAGTCGCTGAAACTGTCGACGATGTAGTTATTAACAAGGCCGAATAGTGTCACTGGCTCATAACCCAGATCACTGAGGATTTAATTCACTCGAGGATGCATTTCTACACTGACGACGATGCGAATGCGGGTGAATGGTGATGAGAATGGTGCACTCGTTAGATCTGAGATGACGAAAATAGTCACCCTTCCGAGCACGTGGGTTACTACTTTCGTGCTATTTGTTGCATTCCTTTTTCTTTCAATATCAAGTTTTTGGTGTATATACGGAACTTGCAGATAGTTTTAAACAAAAGGCGTTGACGGAGGTTTATGTTTTGGAGAGTTGAAGGAAAGCATGGAGCAAGCATTTTTAATCCTGGAATTCTGTTAGTGATCCTAGGGTCCAGTTATTGCTGGCTCTGAGTTTAAAACAAGGCAGTTTGGAATGAGTGTTGTATGATTTCAAAACAGAAGCAGACTCATCGTCGTAAATTTGTGGCGCGTTCTTATATGCTTATTTTATCGCTGTCATGGGTTTCTCCGTCGCATTCTTGTTTGTATATTTTGGGATCCGGGATGCCAACATTACACTATTTGGAATGACTGAATTGTCTGGCAGCTTTTTCGCATTTTGACTCTTTGCGGTCGCATTGTACTGTTTCCACATAGGTTTGATACTTATTGCTCAGCGCACTTTGTGGAGTTGTGTCGTCGATGGGTGATGATCATGCTTACTACGTGCAGGGTTGTGGCTGTTGTGTCGCCAAAAGGTTGATGCACTTTTTACCGTAGCGCTGCGCGTAACCTTGCTGCAAGGTACAGATAACCCTGTTCCTCTCAGGAACTTCTTTGCAAGAGGATCGTCCTTCTAGGGTGGATTATCGTCTCGTTTGCTGGGGCAACTATCGTCTTGAAGCGAAGGGATGCGAGTATGAATTTGAATGAGGAATCGACGGCGATACGCAGCAGAGATCTTATCTGCTGAGTGATACAAAATGCTACGACCCGGTCGTTCCGTATTTTGTAGCTCATTACGCTGGTATTGAATATACTTCTCTCGGCAGATAGATGCGTCGGGTATGACATTCTATACCGGCGCGTCAAGAGCCCGTCCTCATTGTCCTCATTTCGGCAGTTGTCATGTTTGCTCAATTTGTCGGTCCTGTTCCGCCTGTTTTATGCTGCTGCTGGTGAGTATCGTGATGGACAGATTCAGTTTCAGCTCGTCTGCAGTTCCTGCAAGAGGGCGATTTATTTTGGCAAAGTTTGTTGCGTTGCTTATATTGTTGTACCTTGTCGCGACGGTCATCTTTGCCCTGACGATTTATTATTTATTTTGACAATGGTGGCTTGACGATATGCAGGATGAAGTTTGCGACGATCACCCTATGTTCATAGTCAGTTATTGTGGCTATGGAATCTTCAAAAGCTCTGATTTGTGTCTTTAGATTCTGGTGTCGCTTCCGATGGATTTGTGCTACTGGTGTCATCAATGGAATAGAGTATCCCTTTCTTCTGATCAGGCGCGTCTAAGCCTTTGGGTATGCCAGCATATGATGTTACTGAAGATTAGTTCAGCGACGACTATTTTACTCTTCCTTGTGGTCGCGCTATTGTGTTGATTTATGTCGCTCTCTTTCTTCGGCGAGATGTGTGACTTATGTGGGCACTTCAAGTGTCGGTGATGTTCTGAGGGTGCGATCGTCGCCGTGTTTTGGGGATTTTTGTGGTCGATGGAATGAATCCCGCGCCGGCGCGACACGTTGCTCATGTCAGGTGGTGTGCAGGCGGACAACGCGACTATCCGTCTCATCGCGCCGTGTTGGGTCTGCAAACTTGATTCATGACATCTTGGCAGGGTTATAGGAGGCCAGCGTGAGTTTTCGTTAGTACTCCGGCGTTGGGGCCTGGTGATGGGGCACTAAGAGGCCGTATGGTGTGTTGGTGTGAGCCGGGTGTACTGCACGAGCCTCGGTTGCACTGGCCTGGGGCTGTCCGTACTCACGAGACCCCGCCCCTCGTGGGAGTGCACCCACCTCCCGGCTAGCGCGCCGGATCTCGCGCTGTGCGGGCAGATGATCTCAGGATGCCGGTTGGGACTCGGGCGCGCACCTCGTCGGCCTGCGATCCCCGACAGCTTCTGGAGACGCTGAGGCTGGGCCAGCCACGGGATCAGGATCAGAAGGTGACCAGGCGGTGAGCGATGGCCGTCGACAGCGCCACCCGTGAGGGACGCCGGCAGCGACGAGCCCCGCGGTCAGGGAGGGCGGCTCGACCGGTCCGATACCACCGGGGAGGGCACGATCGAGCCCACGGTGTTGGAGGCCAGGTAGGTGATGGCCAGGACCGCGAAAGGCACCGTGTAGCCGAGGACCACAGGCTCGCGCTGAAGGGACGGGATGTGGGACAGACTCGGCATGATGCGCCGCCGACCCCAGGGCCAGCGCGCATCGGGTTGGACATGACCCACAGAGCCGCGGCCACGCCTGGCGATACGTGGGTTCGATCTTGGTCCACGCCAGGTGCGCGCTGAGGATGACCGGGATGACCGCCGCCACAGCCGACGATGGCGCCAGCAGCGACCAGGACCCAGCCGATGGCGGTGTCAGCCCGTCGACTGGCGGTCATGCCGCCAGCACCACGAGCAGCACCACCGTGACGATGAACTGGACCACCTGGACCAGGGGCCATCGTGGCCGCCGACCGCCGTCGGCACGCCCGCTGGTTGAGGAAAGCGCAGGTTGATGGCCGCCCGCCCACGCCGGCCGGCGCCACCAGTGACACGACGGCGCTGGCCAGGTGCCTCGGTGGGCGCCACAGCGACGAGCCGTTCGGGGCTGAAGGCCACCAGCGTGAGCCCGGCGCCCACGTAGGTCGCCACCGAGAAGGCCAGGGCCGCCAGCATCCACCAGATGTTGGCCTGCGAGACGGCGGCGGAGACCTGCTGGAGGTCCAGCTGGGCCAGCGAGTGTCCATGCCGCCACCAGGGCTACCACGGCCATCGAGGACGGTGCGCGTGGGAAAGCGGTTGAGGCGGGCCCGGCTCGGCGTCGGCCGTGGGGGTAAGAGCCACGAGGGCGTCGCGTAGGTCCTGGAGGACCTGTCGGCTGGCGCGCGTCGGCCCATGACCTCGCGGGTCTGACGCGGCAGCACCACCCGCGCTGGAGCATGGGGGCGATCGAGGCCAGCTGCGCGGTGGTCAGTGACCGGGAGGCGGCGTCGATGGCCCGCTCGCGCCGACCGTCAGTGCTGTCGGGGCCAGGGCCTGGGCCAGGTCCACGCGGCGAGAGAGCTCGGAGGAGATCGTCTCGCCCGAGGCCCAGTCCAGGAGCCACAGCCGCCCGGACTCGTCGACGACGACGCTCGAGGCGTCGATGCTGCCGTGCGCCAGGCCCGCGGCGTGGGCCTGCTGGGCTGGCTCCACAGCTGGTCGAGGACGTCGTCGTCGACCTCGGTCCCAGGTCTCGGATGGAGCGGGCGCCGACGACGTGGTCAGTCACCAGCAGTACCGACTCCGCGGCCTCGGCCATGCCCAGCAGACCGAGGGTGCGCACGCGGGCGCGGCGCCTCCCATCGTCATGAGGGCGGCGTGCTCGGCGGCCGGCCGCAGGGGACAGGTCGCGGGTGGGGGACAGGCCCTTGACGCGGATCTGGTCCCAGATGTTGGAGAGGAACCCGCCACCTGCCGGTCGGCGTCGAGGGAGGGTGACGCTGCGGCGCTCGCCGCTGAGTCCCACACGGCGTCACATCCGGTGGACCGAGGCCCGCTCCTGGGACAGGGCCTCGCTGGAGCCTCGGCCAGGATCGCGGCCAGGTCGACGTCGGTGGCCAGCCTGATCGTGTTGGCGCCGGTTGAGTCACTGAGTCCGACGGCGCTCGGGTCCGAGGGGAGGCAGTCAGCGGGCTCTCAAGCGCGCAGTTGGTTCCGCGGTCGGTTCGAGCAGCCGGGTCGAGTGGTCGCGCGCGGCGCCGCGCATCGTCGTCGGCGAGGATCTGGGGGCCGGCGGCGCGATCCGCAGCCGAAGCGGATCCGGCGTCGTCTATCGAGGGCTCCCGCAGCCAGCGCGGGTTCTCGCGCCTGCTCGCGGACCTGCTCGGTGTGGCCCAGGGGCGTCGGTGGTGACGACCATGCGCGTGCCCCGAGGGCGCGGTCCATGCGGACTACGCGCACGGCGTCGATCCGGCCCAGCCGCAGCGCTGCACGCGTGACCCCGTGGGCGGCGGTCCTCCACGCCGAAGACGAGCGGACCACAGCAGGCCGACGGGCAGCCCAGCAGGAGGGAGAGCACCACGCCCGGCAGCGTCAGGGCGCCGCCGCAGGACAGCCATGCCGAGGATCACCCACAGGGCCGCCCGGCCCGAGCGCATCGTCGTCGAGCTGTTGCGGTCGCCGGCGCCTGTCAGCAGCGGCCATGGGAGGCGAAGACGGTGGAGACGTAGGGCGGGCGGTCCCCGAGGCGGTGACCGTCAGCCCCATGACGGGGCCGTTGGCCCCGCGTGCCAGGCCGGTCATCGCGGCGACGGCGACCGCGTAGCCGGCGATTCCCGACAGGGACTGCCTGGCCGCAGGAGCGCCAGGAGCGGCGCAGGGAGGCGGTCGAGCAGGACGGCCAGCGGCACGATGAAGGTGGTCGGGCCCTCGAGCGGCCTGCAGGGGAAGACGAGGGATGCGACGCGGGTACCACCGCCAGGGCGTTCTGGACGTCCTGGGTGACGCCGAGTCCGTGGTCTGGCGGGCGTAGATCGCCAGGATGAGGACGACGCCGATGCCCAGAAGAGGTCAGGGTGAGGTCGAGCAGGTCCTCGGTACCCGGCGCAGGTGGTGCGCGGTGGTGTCCACCGGGAGCGTCCGTCGAGCAGGGGCGGCGGGTCGGGGAGCGGGGTGGGCTCGGACGCCGGCGACGCCGATGACCAGGATGCCCACCGGTGAGGTGGAGGCCGATCCGGCCAGACGGCGTGGAGGCAGGTGAGGGCGGCTGACGGGCGGATGCTTCAGTGGCGGCAGTGGGCGGCACTGCGGGCAGCTCGGTGGGCGCCAGGGGCATCGGTGAGGCCGGCTGACGACGAGGGTGGAGCCAGGTGCCGCATCTGTCCTTAGGGCCGATTCTAGAAGTCAGCCTGTGCAAGCCTGCTGCAGCGGGGAGGACCGCGTGTGTGTGATCGTTGCTCAGTAGTTTTCGCATAGCAAACTCGATGGCGTTATCCTGGAGTTGGTTTGAAAACCTGCAGCCACTTTTGATGAGGGGTTCATCATGAGTGCTGCGACTCAGCACCACGAGATTCAGCAGGGGCCCGAAAGAGCTCTCGCTGTCGTTGAGCCAGCGGGCACCTATCTCAAGCGCCATGAGATCAAGGCGGCTCCGCTCCTGACTGCCTGGGGGCTGGCCTGGCTGGTCGGTTATGCCGCGCTCGCCCTCTATCATGAGCCCGGACTATGACTCTGCAGGGTGCCGTACCTGTTCTTCTGCGGCTGTCTCGCGGCATGCTCTACCTTCACTTCATCATCCCCCAAGGCGCGGCGTCCGCGGTCAGAGGCAGCCGCGAGGGAACCTACTACGGCCTCGCCTGGACTCTCAGGATGTCGCTGGGTGCCGTCATCCCTGAGGCCAGCTGAACGTCCTCCTGGCCGCCGTCAGCACAGGTCCAGGCCAATGAGGTCGCCAGTGTGGTGTCCAACGCCGTGCCTGCCTCGTCGTCGGCGTCATCTATCATGAGGCCGCCACCGCACTGTGGGATAGAGACGGTCATGGGGTCCTGGGTGGCTGGATCCTCCAGATCACCCTGGTGGTCACGAGTGCCCGGGATGCCCTGGGCCTGGTGGATCATGTCCGTGGCCAGTGGGGCGGCATGCTGGTGCCGCCGTCGGTGTCGCGATGGGAACAGAGGGTGTCTGACGTGGCCGAGGGGTCTCGGAGGTGAAGTCGGAGGGTCGGTGGGTTCCGGGACCTGGGCGGTGAAGCCAGTGGGCCGGCCGGTGTTGGAACCTCCGCCGCGTCCGGCGCCTCGACATTGATCGGTCATTCACATGGACCCGTCTGCGGATCATGGCGACCTGGCCGCCATGCCCGTCGGCGACGACTGACTTCCCGCGTCTGCGCGTGGCTACTGGACATGACCAGCGGCAATCTGTCAACCCACCTGTCGAAAGCGTGGAGGGGCGAGGATATGTCCAACAGAACCAAGACCTACGCGGACGCGGTCGCTTCCTGGCGTTGACTCCCCGCAGGGGCGGGTGGCATTCGAGCGCACGTGCGCAACTTTGCGCGCCCTGCTCGACGCGCCTGAGGCCGGTGCCGGTGCTCGGGCCCGCGCACGGTGGAATTACTCGACCGACGTCGCATCGCGTTACCACGGCTGAGCTGGGAGGTTCTGCGGCTGACCGTGATGCTGGAGGTCTCGATGAACGCTGCCCGGGACAGCGGTGGCGAGGATCCGGTCGGTTGATTCGTGGACTATGTGCGTTCCCTGGCGAGACCTGCTTCCTCACCTCCATTCGATGGGCGTCATCAATTTCGGACTGCGTTCCAGACCACTTGCGCTGAGACGCTAGCTCGTGACGACGTTCGGGGCGTGCTCCGTGAAAACAACACCTTTCTGAGTTGATCGTGGCCTGTTGGAAGACTTGATATTGAGACGTAGGACGGCCCGTTGCCGGATTCGATCAGGGCGCGTGGCGTCCTTTCACGCTCTTGCATCCCACACCACGGCGACGTCCCATGCGATATGAGGTTCGGATGGCTGCCGTAACGTCAAAAATAGATTCCCTCGGGTCTATTTCGATAGCGGGCCGCCGAGGTCTGTTGATGGTAGGTGCTGCTGCCTCACATTGTGGCGGCAACTGGCGCCGAATTATGGAATGGTAGGAACTTTCGGAAGCTTCGAGTATCCGTGTCAGCGCGTAGATATAACTATCGTATCTCCCTGGCACCAAAGGCGGGCATAGTCATGACAAGACATGATGTGATTTTCACCAGGGTACGCACCGCTCCGAGAGGCCAAAATGCCACACCCGTGGAAGAGTGCTGCCACCTCCTTTCTGCTGTCATGTGCCCCAGCAGGGAGCAGAGAAGGCGCAAAGGCTTCCAAGGATGCGCTTTGAGCATACTGGGAAAGCTAAGAGAAGAAGAGCGCAAAGCAGAGGCTGAGAGCTGAGACGATAAACTAATGAAATGAGCAGAAGGGGCGACTCCGGAAGCGAGCGACGTATAGGATGGCGTGCGGAGACGGCGTGAGTGCACGTCAACTCGTTCACGCGAGTCTGCAGATCTCAGGTAGTAACATCCACGCTCCGCGACGGTAAAATATAGTGGCCGTCTCTGAGCAGGAGTCAGTCCCAATATGCCTGTGCAGATGGGGTGTTACTAGGTGTGAGGTCCCTTGTGACACGTTGGTGACGTGTGTTGGACGCAGGTGGTGGCTGGTTGGCAGGCAGTGTGTGTGTGTGTGTGTGTAATAGGGTCGGTATTGTAGAAATTGCAGCCATACGCGGTAAGACTGACTGGCGGCGTGCGTTGGGTCTCGGAGAGGTGTAGTGGCAGGCGTGGCCCAGCCGTCGGCCGGTGGTGGAAGTGCTCGATCTTGCCGTTGGTCTGTACGACTCATGACGCTTAGTGAATCGCCCTGGGTTTGATGGGTGTTTTACCCGTGATGCGAGTGAGATCACGCACTGTCATTGGGATAGTACCCTGATGAGCTGCGCGAGAGCGGCACGAGGACGGGCGTTGGAAGGCGCGCTGGCTGGCTGATTGCGCGGGCCAGGCGCGATCTGGGATCGCCGACCAGAGGCGGCTACAGGTGTCACCCTGAAGAACCTGCGCGCCTGGGTCAGAGGCGGGTCGGCGGTCTGGGCCGGGAACCTGAGAGGGCGGGGCTGGAGGGTGCCAACGCGCGCGATCTGAGCGTCGCTTGTCTAACGCGGCGGGTGCGCGCGCCCGTCCGTTGATCTGCCAGTACATCGGGACCCTGCGAAGAAGGAGTTTGGGGCGGCCTGCTCTCTGTTGGCACGCT
>BNJU01003915.1_pt1 | contig 56571 bp, 67 predicted proteins | sample 8539281 | NCBI WGS metagenome assembly BNJU01 (sample SAMD00202456, study PRJDB9452) | human saliva metagenome | isolation source: human saliva | place: Japan
CACGGAGGACGCCGAGTATAGATTGATATAAGCATGCCGAACTCCAATAAGGGATAATCGAAAAGATAAAAATAAGATGATTTAAAGAAAAACTAGTTCGACACAAAAAGAGTGGGGCTTGTACCCACTCTTTTAAGATTTTAAATCTTCGTTCTAAAGGAATTAACAATGCCGCATACTGCACTGTAGCCCACTCCGGCTATAGCTCAGACAATCCAGCTAATGTCCCAACGCCGGGTAATAAAGCTATATCCCAGATAGATCGCTGTTACCGAGCACCAGTAAATTTGACCTACTGTTTCATTTTTATGCTCATCCATCTTTTTCTCCCTTCTATACTCTCCCTGCTCTAAAAGCATATTCATGGAATCCCAAATAATATTCGTCTTAACAATCAGAAATACGCCGACTCCCACAAAAAGCAGGAGGAAGGGCACCGCAAGAGCGGTATGGAGATCATCTTCTCCGTAGAGAATCATACTGATGAAGATGGGACTTACGGCAATGATGCAAAGAAAAATACCTAAAATCATCTGAGAAGTATAGGTCCCCTGAAAACGGGATTTTTTCTCCTGTACCATACCGTTTACCCTGTAAGCGGTATTTAGAAGCTCTTTTTCCATATAGTGGAAACGTCCCCCTTCTATAGAGCTTTTTGATAACATACCGTACTGCAATGCCAACCAAAAAGGAAGAGGAAGAGCACACCGATACCGACTGCTTTTTCCCTCTGAGAGCGGAAGAAGAGAACTTTCCTGAAGGGTAGCTAAAGCAATCAATAGGCTAGGGAAAGGATACAAAGCAATACCCCTCAAGGCAATTTGAGAAGTACTGATTTTTGTAGCGAGAAAAAGCATTTGACTCCTCCATGGAAACGGGAACTTCTTTAAAGGAAGAGTCCGTATCAACCTTTGGGGCTTCTCCCGGGATGTCCAACTCTATCTCATCTTTTAAGAGATAATCCGTGCTTACGGAAAAAACCTCGGATAACTTCAAAATCTTATTCATATCCGGAACGGACTGGGCACCCTCCCATTTGGAAATGGACTGTCTGCTGACCTCCAGCTTCTCTGCAAGGTCCTCCTGAGACCAGCCATTTTTCTTTCTTAATTCAATAATCTTGTCTGCAAGTATCATACTCTACTCCTTTTATGATGCTGTGTTCGAGCCGCTGCACTTTCTTCTTAATAGCTTTTTTGCGTCTGCCTTTTTGTTGAGCGTATTCTATAAGATAGGAAAGAATCTTCGCTTTTGGAAAAATGCTCTTGCTCATTCCGTCTTTACAGCTCCCATACTAGCGAAAATCCCGGTTGCAGAGAAGAAAGCGAGCTTTGTCAATTTGACAACCGAGGGTTGCAAAGCCTTGATTTTAGAGCGAAAACGAGATTCGGTATGCGCTTGACGGGGATTATTATATCCCGAACCTGATTTTAGTGGAAGAAGAAAGAAGGATCGGTGTGACCATGGAACTCTTGCTTGCATGAGATTGTAATTCACTTGATTTACTAAGAAAAAGTATAGTACGATTGCATTACAAAACAAATGCAGAATTCAATGGAGGTGTAATCATGGCAAATGGATTACTTCAGCTTCGTATAGACGACAACCTTCGGAAGGAAGCTTCTGATGTATATTCTCAGCTCGGTACTCGACTTGCCTACGGCAATCCGCATGTTCCTGACTCGCTCTGTGCAGGTGCGCGGCATTCCATTCAGCATGATTTTGCCGGAAGAGAGCTATAAAGGCGACGGCAGCTGTCGCTGCCATGAAGCGCATGAGTAGTGATGCGGAGAATGCCGGTGTAGCCGACATGACACTGGATGAAATCAATGCGGAGATCGAAGCCGTAAGGAATGGGAAATAACGTATGAAGCTATATGCAGTGATAGACACCAATGTATTGGTTTCCGCTCTTCTTCGATGGGATTCCGTGCCCGGAGCGGTTCTGGAACAGGCTCTTGTAGGAAGCATTGTTCTCTCCTCAATGATGAAATCATGGCTGAATACGAAGAGGTGCTGCGGCGGAAGAAATTTCCCCTTTAAGGAAGAGGATATCCAAAACCGTGACGGATGGGATCCGGATGCGTGGTGTATTCCTTGACCTGGAGAAGCTGGAGGAAAACCTTCCCGACCCGAAGGACGTAATCTTTTATGCGGTCACTATGGAAGCCAGAAAAAGACAGTGACGCTTATCTGGTAACCGGAAACATCAAACATTTCCCCTGAAGCCCTATGTGGTGACGCCGAGGGAAATGCTAACGATTCTAGAGAACGGCGGAAAGTCACTCCCGGAGGAAGCGAATAGTGATGAATGATGCGCTCATCGAAGGTTTTTCTATCTCTTGGAGTGCAAAAGTCCAATTCTCCATTATCAATTTTTCTGATAAAGTGATTCTGGAGTGGGGGCAAGAGCCTTTTCATTTTTGTCTTGCTGTTCTTCTGCTATCGCATTATTCTACTTGCTTTTCCAAAAAGGAGAGAGCCTCACTGTAGCTCATGGCGGAACTTTCTTTGTTCTCTTCTCCTCCAAAGTTACTAATCAAACTTTTCGGATTTTTTCCTCAATTCTTAAAAGCGTAGTAATCCGTCTTTTTCTACAGGCTTATCATAGAGGATGAATTCTTCATCGGAACGTTGCGGAGAAGTGGCATCATTTTCAAAAACTCTTTTCCGGATCATAGCTATAGCTTGCCCTGCTTGTCCCACTCAAAGGGAAGCTGCTTGACGCGGAAAGAAGGTAAAAGCACTTCCGTGTCCTCGCATCGAATTCGCTTTGCTCGATATATAGACGCTATTTTTTCTGTCAGGAAAATATCGTAAACAGCGCCGCCACCCACCTGATAATCCAGATTTTTCCTTCTTCGTAATTTCCACAGGCTTTCCGTCTTGGAAGCTGTAAATGTGGAGGTTTGCATGGATGGCATTTCCTCCTCATCGTATTGGCTTCCGTCTATAAAGAGAAGCTCCGGCGTACTATCTCCGTAAACATCGGCAATGGCAATTCCCTTTGTTTCCATCTTTAAATGTCTTCCCACGGATTTTCTTCGTAAACTTGCCAAGTATAGGCTTCAATGTCTTTTTGCTTTTTCTTTTTAAGAGTGTTAAATAGGAAGCGTAAACTGCTTTTGAGATCGTTTTTCGGAAGATGAGTTATCAGAACTTGTTTCTGCTTCTTTTTGATCTTTTTCTCTATCGGATTTTATTGTTTTACCCTCTGTTTCTGAAATGGATCGACTATTTTTCTCCACGGATGCAATATTTTTTTCTCCACTGCATAACAAGATAAACGACGGCTAAAAAAAGCGAGACTAATGATGGTGGATTTATGGATTTTCATGATTTTTCCTTTCCTTATTTTCTTTATACAGTATCACAAAGCAGAGAAAAGATATAGAAAGTGCTATTTTCATATTCTTACGATTTCATTTTTATCCTTATTATCACAATATTGAATTATAATTCTTAACGAGTATCGCTCGAGGAGAGGGCGGTATCTTGGTTTACTCATAATACGATTGTGAGAAAAGAACTATCTTATTATTCATTAAAGCATATATATATAGAGTAAGGATAAGGGATAAGCCCCTTATCCAAAGAAACAGGGAATTACGATATTATTTGCTGAGGGAAATATGACAACAACAAAACTTTGGAATCGAAATTTCAGCTTGGTGATTCTTGCGTCGACGATGGGTACTATCGGGGGAATTGCAGGAGGTTTTTGCGCTGGCATTCCCTGGTTTTCGATGAAACCGGGAGCACTTTGGCATCCGCTCTGATTCTCGCAATACAGCTTCTTCCTTTCCTGTTTATTCCTATCGTCATTGCGCCTATTATGGATCGACTTCCGAGAAAGACCTTTCTGGTCATGGGAGATGTCGCAAATTCCTTTTTGATTTTCGGCATGGGACTATGGCTCTTATTTTTTGACTTTTCCTACATCGGGTATCTCGCGCTGTCTTTGCTTCTGGCCTGTCTCGGATCGATAGACGAGTTGGCCTTCACCAGTATTTATCCGGAATTAATCCCGAAAGGCGCGGAGCAACAGGGCTACGCGGTATCTTCCATGCTTTATCCGGTTTTAACGGTGATTATGACCCCGTTTGCCGCAGTGCTTTTGGACACGTTCGGTGTGGCATGGATTCTGATTGCGCAGGGCGGACTATCGCTTCTTGCCGCTATCACGGAGAGCTTTATTCGTTTGGATGAAACGGAACGTCATGATTCTGCACCCTATTCTCTTAAGGCATGGGGCTCGGATATACGGGAGGCGGTACAGTATTTAAAGAAAGAACGCGGTCTTTTAGGTCTTTATGAATATATGGCGGTGAACAATGGTGTTGACTGTGCCTATTCTCCCCTTCTCATCGCTTTTTTCCGTACTTTTCCGGGCTTTCACGGCGGCAATGTATGCCGCATTTTCCGTGGTGGAGTTTATAGGAAGGTCCATCGGCAGTGCATTACAATATCGAATTAAAATTCCGGATAAGAAGAAATTCGGTTTCGTGTTTTTTGTCTATCAAAGCTATTCCGCGATGGATATGTGTTTGCTATGGCTTCCTTATCCTTTGATGCTTGTGAATAGAGGAATATGCGGTTTTCTCGGGAGTAACAGTGCCATCATAAGAAACGCAGCCGTGCAGACTTATATTCCGGAGAGACTCCGGTCTCGAGTCAATGCTTTCCAGGGGGTTCTGGTTACAGCCGGCTGCAGTGCCTTTTCTTTAGTGATGGGCTTTCTTGGAGAGATACTGGATTATCGATGGTGCATTACGATTGGCGGAACAATTACCTTACTGGTACCGGTTTTTGTTCTGATTTTTAGCTAGGCAGAAAGCGCTTCGCAGAATCTATGAACCGGGGGAAGAAAGGAGCTTATCTTAGCAATGAAAAATGCCTTTGAACTGCCTAGCAGGGAATATCCTGATAGATTTTACCATTTTTGGAGCTTCATCATCATATCCCTTCGAGAAAGATTTTTGATTTATGCAGATTTAAAAATAAATAGCTGTTTTTTTATAGAAAGAATCAATTTCTATCCCGGTCACCATAGGCGTATACTTTCCCCGTTACAGTTTTTAAAAAGAGTGGCTTAAGGAGGAAAAAAATGAAAAAGCTTAAAATTGCTGTTGCTCTTGGGAACAGTTGGAATACTGATGGCTGCCTGTGGAAATAAGTCGGCAAGCAATGTAGAAACAACTGCAAAGGGAACGGAGCAGAGCACGGAATCTGTTGCTGCGACAGAGAAGAGCTCTGAGAAGGAGACGGAAAAAGGCGGAGGCTTCCGAAAAAGAAGGTGGTAGAGGGAGCGGTGAATAATACCGTAGACTTATCCAAGTATGAAAAGGGAAAGAAGGTTCGTCTTTGGATTCCTGTCCCGCAAAGCAGTGAGTATCAGACTGTTGAAGATGTAAAGTATGATGCCGGAAATGCTAAGGCGGAAATGAACACGGACGACTGGGGCAATCAGATGCTCTATGTGGAATGGGATGAAAATGCCGAGCCTGCCGATAGAGTGGTAAAGCTGGATTTACAGGTAAAGAGAGAAGAAATCATTAGCCCTGAATTAAAGGAGGATGAGAAGGCGGAGATTCCTGAGGATGTGAAGAAGTATCTGGAACCTTCCAAGAACCTTCCCTTAAATGATCAGGTGAAGAATAAGGCTGCAGAAGTTACCGAAGGAAAGACCACTGATTTAGAGAAGGCCAGAGCTATCTATGACTGGGTTATTGCCAACATGAACCGTGATGAGAGTGTAAAAGGCTGCGGAGAAGGAGATGTTTGTGCACTTTTAGACACAACTATGTCCGGAAAATGTACCGATATCAACTCCATGTTTGTAGCCCTTTGCCGTGCATCCGGAATTCCTGCCAGAGAGCATTTCGGAATCCGTATCAATGCGGAGGATATCACGAAGAATCAGCATTGCTGGACTGAATTTTTACTTAAAGGGCACAGGCTGGGTTTCCGCAGATGCAGCAGATGTATTAAAGGCTGTTTTAAAGAACAACTGGACAAAGGATCAGGCTGAAACCAAGGAGAAGCAGGAGTACTACTTCGGAAACTGTGATGCGGAGAGAATGATTTTGTCTGAGGGAAGAGACCTTAGCTTGAATCCTGCGCAGGATGGAGAGGCTTTAAATGATTTCGGCTATCCTTATGCAGAGGTTGATGGAGTAAAAGCTCGATAACTACACCCCGGATGAATTTGTTTATACCTACAGCTTTGCGAAGAAGGCATAATCGGAAATGAAGAATACTTTGCAGTAACTATTCTGTATCACCATTTATTTATGAGAAGAGCACTTTGCATGTTGCAGAGTGCTTTTTTTCGTGTCTCTTTGTGTCTCCTGTAGTATAAAGGGTGAAAGTCCCTAATCTGCCATGATAGTGGCAAGGGTATAGATGAAGATAACTGCGCATAATCATAAAATAATAAAATGTTATACTTGCGCATAATCAAAAATTCCAATATAATGTGCGTATAATCAAAGAAATACCATATATAAACACTGCGCATAATCAAAAATCCACCCAGTGAGGTAGATTGTAACTGTGAGGAGAATCGGATGATTTTAAAAAGAAAAATCTATAGCAAATTATTGGAGTGGAAAAATGGCTGCGGTGGAACAAAAGCGATAATGCTGGAGGGCGCCAGGCGTATTGGCAAATCTACAATTGTTGAAGAATTTGCAAAGAAAGAATATGAATCGTATATTCTTATAGATTTTTGCAAAGAAGGATAAAGTTGTAGAAGAATACTTTCAATCAATACCTGAATACGCTTGATGATTTATTCATGCTGCTTAGCACCCTACTATGGGGTTCATCTTATCAAAAGAAAATCCGTGCTGATTTTTGATGAAGTACAGATGTTTCCACAAGCAAGAGCTGCAATAAAGTACCTTGTTGCTGACGGTAGATACGATTATATAGAAACTGGCTCGTTGATATCCATCAAGGAAAATGTTAGGATATCGTAATCCCATCAGAGGAGAGAAGCATTACCATGTATCCGCTTGATTTTGAGGAGTTTGCTTGAGCGTTGGGAGAAGAACAGCTTTTTAAATTATAAAAAAACTGTTTTTGAAAAGCGGAACCTTTTGGAAAGAGGTATGCATAATAATGCAATGATGCTTTTTAAGCAGTATATGCTAGTGGGTGGTATGCCAAAACCGCTTATCATTTACATTGAAAATAAAAAAAACTTCAGTTTAGTGGATACTGAAAAACGGGATATTTTGAAATTGTATCGTAATGATATTATGAAGATTAAGGCACAGTATCGTGGCAAGGTTTTGGCGATTTTTGATCAAATACCCGGATTATTGTCACAGCATGAGAAACGTGTCGTATTCAAAAATATACAGGAAGGCAGTTATGCGGATCGATATAGTGAAACTTTTTTTTGGCTGTCTGATTCTATGATTTCAAACGAGTGTTTTTTGTGTAATGATCCCAATGTTGGCCTCTCAATCAATGAAGAACGAACTTATGTAAAGTGCTATATGGGGGATACAGGACTTTTGCTCAGTCATGCATTTGATGAAAACGAATTGTTAGAGAGTGAGGTATATGCACAGATTCTAAATGATAAACTATCTATTAATGAGGGAATGTTATATGAGAACGTCATAGCGCAGATGCTTGTGGCAAATGGACATAAATTGTACTTTTATACTCATTATTCACTTGAAAAACACCGTAATGATATAGAAATTGATTTCATTATATCCAATAACAGTAAGTTGAAATATAAAATGTATCCTATAGAGGTAAAGTCAGGGAAAAAGTATTCTACAGCTTCTCTCAATAGATTTAATGAAAAATATAAAGCAAGAATAGGGGAGAGTTATATTATTCACCCAAGAAATCTGGTCATGAAAGATGGCATAGTGTGTATACCGGCGTATATGACCTTCTGTTTATAAAAGTCAAATAAGTTACGCTCCGATAGAAAAGGAGCCCGTCTGCCGAGAATATTTTGCGTATCAAATACGATTGTAAGGTCAAGAAATTCTACACTTATGAGAGTCTTTTTGAATATGGGTCTTACAGAGTATACTGAGCATAAATATTGATAAGTAATTCGAAAAAAACGGCTGAGGAGATGACTATAGAAATAGAATCCACGGCATTTTAGGAGGAAAAACACTATGCTAAAAATCTGTTTCGTCTGCCATGGCAATATCTGCCGAAGCCCCATGGCGGAATTTATCTTTAAAAGAATCGTGGAGGAGAATGGAAGAACAGAAGACTTTCTCGTAGTCTCTAAAGCGACTTCCACGGAAGAAATCTATCGCGGGCAGGGTAATCCCGTCTATCCTCCGGTGCGGGAAATTCTGGATAGACTTGGAATAGACTGCAGCAAAAAGAGCCTGCCAATTACAAAAAGAAGACTACGAAAAATACGATTTTTTCATCGGAATGGACGAGCGGAATCGGGAGAACATGAAACGCATTTTCGGAGGGGATCCGGAAGGGAAAGTTTCTCTTCTTGGAGATTATACCGATTATCCTCATCCCATTTCCGACCCTTGGTACAGCGGAGAATTCCAAGCCTGCTATGAAGATATTGCAGAGGGCTGTGAGGGACTTTTTGAAAAAATAAAAGTGGAGTAATATAGAAAAAGAAAAGCGCACTGAAATAGCATAATGGAAAAGCATAACGGAGGAGGCATTCAAATGGAAAACAATCAAAATAATAATGAGAAGCAGGGGAATAGTCGGCGCTATCTGATTGTGGTAGATATGCAAAAGGACTTTATTGACGGTTCTCTCGGTACGGAAGAAGCACATGGGATTGTAGAAAAAGTCAAAGAGAAGATTCTTTCCTACCCGAAGGAAATGGTCTATGCCACGCTGGACACGCACGGAGAGGATTATTTATCCACGCAGGAGGGGAAAATGCTGCCTGTGCCTCACTGTATCAAAGGGACAGAAGGCTGGGGACTGCATCCCTATGCTTAAAGAACTCATTCTTCCGGATCATTTCTTTGAAAAAGGGAAGCTTCGGAAGCCTTCATTAGCGGAATCTATGCGGGAGCTTTTCAGGCAGCAGGACAGTATGGAGAGAGCTCCATAGAGCTCGTCGGTCTATGCACGGATATTTGTGTGTATCGAATGCCCTTTATTGAAAGCTTTTTCTTCCGGAGATTCCTATTTCCGTGGACAGCAGCTGCTGTGCGGGCGTGACAAAAGAGAAGCATTTGGCAGCGCTGGAAACCCTACGCTCTTGTCAGGTAGAGGTATTATAGTGTAGAAAATATAGAAAAGAGAACTTTCGGGGAGTGATGTGGAAGAATCGCAAGAGAGAAAAGACCGAAAGTTTTTTTCTTGACAGCAATACTTTTAGTATAGTAATGTGTTATCACACTAAACAAACGAAAGGAAATAGTTTTTTTAACGGAATGAACCGCAAAAAACTATAAAAATAGGGCAAAGAAAAATAACAACAAGTAAAAACCGGTAAACCAATAAAACAGCAACAAAACAGCAACAAAACAGCAACAAAACAGCAACAAAGTAGCAGCAAAACAGTATTTAAGGGAGGAGTAGAGAATGGCTATGTGGGGAAAAGTGAGTGGAAAAGGAAGCGAAAGTGGAAAAGGAAAAATGGACGAGCGCATTGGTATTGGGAATCTTGGCTTTATCTGCCTTGGTTTTGATCGCCTGCGGTGGAAAAAAGGCGGAGCAGTCGAGCAGTTTTACGGTAGGATTTGATCAGGAGTTTCCGCCCATGGGATTTGTGGCGGAGGACGGAAGTTACACCGGTTATGATTTGGAACTGGCGGAGGAAGTTGCAAAGCGCCTGAACCTAAAGTTTGTGGCGAAACCGATTAACTGGGACGGAAAGGATCTGGAGCTGAACTCAGGAAATATTGACTGCATCTGGAACGGCTTCAGTATGAACGGCAGAGAAGAGAACTATACTTTTGTCGGTCCTTACATGGCAAACAAGCAGGTCTTTGTGGTAAAAGCGGACAGCAATATCAGCATTCTTTCCGACTTGGCCGGAAAAACGGTTGAAGTGCAGAAGGATTCTTCGGGTTTAGAGGCTTTTAAGCCGTGAGGAAAATAAGAGCTTGAAGGACAGCTTTTCCTCTTTAGTGGAGGTGGGAGACTACCAAAGCGCCATGATGGATTTGGAAACCGGCGCCTGCGATGCCATTTGCATGGACTCCGTGGTGGCGGAGTATCAGATTAAAACGGCGAATAAGCCTTTTGTCTTGTTAAAGGACACCCTTTCCGCAGAGGAGTACGGAATCGGCTTTTAAGAAAGGCAATACGGAGCTTGCTGAAAAAGTAAAGAAGACGCTTTTTGGAAATGAAGGCGGACGGAACCGTAGATAAAATCACGGAGAAATGGTTCGGCGCAAAGGACAGTTTTGTTTTTGGAGTAAAAAGACGAGGATCCCAATTTGTCCGGTAGACGGATTTGAATGATATATTGTAAGATACTAATTTGAAAAGAACGTACTCCTCGGAAGAGGAGGCATTTTACGGGAAACGGGAGCAGTCGAAATAGGGAGATACAGGGTAAGAGGGAGGAATGCAGATGGAGTGGTACGTGATTTTTATCTAAACTTTTAGGAGGACTCGGCGTGAGCCTGAGCATCTTCCTGATTACGCTTCTCTTTTCTCTTCCGCTTGGGCTGCTCATTTTCTTTTCGGCAGGATGAGCCGGAATCTGATTTTACAAAAATGCAACCAAGGTCTATATTTCCATCATGCGCGGAACACCGCTTATGCTCCAGCTTTTCGTGGTGTACTACGGCCCCTATTACATTTTCAAAATCCAGCTCCACCCGGGCTACCGGATGATGGCGGTCTATATCGGTTTTGTTCTAAACTATGCTGGTTATTTTTGCGGAGATTTACCGCTCCGGAATCCAGGCAATGGACAAGGGACAGCTTGAGGCAGCCGAAATTCTCGGCTATAGCAAGACGCAGGCTTTCCTGCGCATCATTTTTCCGCAGGTATGGAAAAATATTCTACCCTCCATCACGAATGAGGTGATTACGCTCGTAAAGGACACCTCTCTCGCCTTTTCCATTTCGGTGATGGAAATGTTTACGACTGCGAAGGCGATTTCTTCTTCGCAAAGTTCCATGCTTCCCCTCATCATGGCGGGAATTCTCTACTATATCTTTAACTTTATCGTGGCCTTTCTTATGGAACGCTTTGAGAAAAAATTGGACTATTACAGTTGACTATAGTGCCAAATAGGGAAAATAGAGAAAGCTATAGGTGATAGGATGCAACGCCCTTTGTTTTAAGCGAAGGTTATCAAAAATTCGGGATGGAAATGGCATCATTAGCAGGCTGTAAGCGAAGAGGATAGTGCGTAATTATCGGATAGCAAGCGAAGAGAATATAATAATGCATCATTAGCAGGCGGTAAGAAAAAGGGGAACAGAAAATATGGCAATATTGGAAATGAAGGGAATAAAAAAGCGCTTTTTCCGGGGAGGAAATCTAAAGGGCATCGACCCTCAGTTGCAAGGAGGAGAGGTGCTCAGTATTATCTACCCGTCAGGCTCCGGAAAGTCCACTCTGCTTCGGATTGCGACCTTTTTGGAAAATGCGGATTCCGGAACGATTCTTTATGACGGAAAAACGGTTTTCCAAAGAGAAGCACAGTCTGAGTCACTCCGGAAAGAGGGAGATTCTATAGGCTGGAATACAGCAAACAGGCAGCAGGCAAAAGCACTTTTTCGGCTTTGGTGTTTTCAAAAACTTTAATCTTTTTCCGCATTGGACGGTTTTGGAAAAATATCATCGACCCCTCATTCATGTACAGAAGAAGGAGAAGACCTTGCCGTAGAAAAAGGAATGGCATTATTGAGAGAATGGGACTTTTCGGATAAGGCGGGACAATATCCCTACTCTTTCGGGAGGGCAGAAACAGAGGGTAGCGATTGCCAGAGCGCTCGCCTTGGAACCGAAGATTCTCTTTTTTGATGAGCCGACCTCGGCGCTTGATCCGGAGCTGACCGGAGAGGTTTTGGAGCTCATTAGATCTTTAAAGAATGAGCAAATGGCGATGGTCATCGTGACGCATGAGATGGGATTCGCCAGAGAGATTTTCGACAAAAATTCTTTTTCATGGCAGAAGGAGAAGTGCTCTGCCAAGGAAATTCAGAAGAACTCTTTAATAGTGAAAATCTCCGTTTAAAGAATTTCTTGGGAAATTTTAGAGGTGTATGAATATCGTAACTTTTTTTCTTTTCCTTTATCGAAAAAAATAGGGAAAAACAAAAGATAAAAAAACCCCTTGGCAATGTGTAAAGTGAAATTTTTGTGGATAAGTCGAAGATTTTTTTGTGTTTTTCAAAGAAAATCGAGGGACTTATCCACATTTTTACGATAAAAAGCTAGAAATAAAGCGCATTTCAACGAATTAAAATTTAAGTAAAAATGAAGAACTATATAGAAAGAATATGCGGACAGTATGGATTTCGAAACTGGAAAAAGCATAAATATGTAATTGTACCTCTTCTTATCAATCAGTTTTAATGCTAATATAGCCGGTGAAATAGAGGTGTAGGAGGTAGCTTAGAAACTGGTTGAAGTGGTAGTTTCAACCTTCCGTGCACTTTTTTATCCTAAAGAGTTCCCTTAAAAAATCGGCGGGAACATACTTAATGTAGAGGTAAGGGAATGAATTGGAAAAATCTATGGAACAAAAACTATGCCTTAGTTGTTTTTTATGCTCTGGTTCTGGCGCTTTTTATATCATCTTGGAGTTCGTATTTTTGGATCATTTTTTCCGGAGCTGAGGGCACACCTTCAAAATCTATTTCCTTGGGCATCCCAGGTTATCTCGCCCTTGCTTCTCGGCTTTGCAATTGCCTATCTTCTAAGTCCGATTTGCCATTTTTTTGAAAGAATACTTTCGAAAAATGCGTTGCTATCCAAGAAGCAGAGCCTGTGCCAAAAATATTTCCATTTTTATGACCTTTCTCTTGTTGATATTGGGAGTTGTATTTTTGGGCTCTTCTCCTTTCCACTCTGACAAAAAAAGCATCCAGTGTTCTGCGCTTTGAGGACCTGTTCCAAGGTGTTGAAGATTTTGCTTCTACGCTAGAAAAGTTTTTATTCCGATCTTTACATTAGGCTGGGAAATCTGCCTATAGGGGGAGAGGATGCAAAGGAAGCGGTTCAGCTTTTGCTTCAAAAAAAGCGGTGGTGTTTTTTTCAAAATATGGGAAACAGCGTATTTTTCTTCCTTGGGAAGCTTGGCGGGAGCACTCAGTACCTTGGCTTTTTGGGATTATATTTTCGCTCTATTTTTCAGGACGGACAAAAAAATCCTTTCCTACTGGGCAAGAATTTTTTTCGTCTACTTTTTCGGAGAAAGAAGATTGGAGAAGCTCCGTCGTTTCTTTTGTAGATGCGGACCGTGTATTTGCAGGCTATCTTCGCGGACAGATTATTGACGGCACAATTATGGCAGTGCTGGTCAGCGTCAGTCTCAGTGTTTTGCAGGTTCGCTATGCTGTTGTCATCGGTGTTTTTGACCGGTTTTGGGAATCTGATCCCCTATGTTGGTCCTTTTATCGCCTATGGACTGACAGCCTTGGTTTGTCTTGTGTATGGAGATTTTACTAAGATTCTGCCGGCTCTCATAGCTCTTTTTGTGATTCAGACTGTGGACGGAAATGTGATAAACCCAAGGCTCCTTTTCTCAAAAATATTGATGTGCATCCGCTGGTGGTTATTATTGCGTTTCATTATAGGAGGCAGCCTGGGAGGATTCTTGGGAATCTTCCTGGCCGCCCCTGTGGCAAGTCTTATTAAATTGGAACTCGATAAATTTATGGAACATAAGGTTTCTATGAGAAGGGAAGAGATAGCTGATATTTCGGAGGAAAAGACACAACATATGCCATAAAACCTCCTGTTTTTCCCATAAAATCCTTTTTAGCTGGCTCCGGCGAGCTTTTTCATATTCCTCTCCTCATAAAAAAATCCTCCATCACAGAACTGATTTTCATGGAAATTTCCGCTTTTACGTCAGAGGCGTTCCATCCCTCTAAAATGGATTTGGAAAAGGCAAGGAGCTGATGACGAATTCCCTCACCCTCCAAAGGGTAGAAATAACGGCGGTTCTCATTTGGATCTTCGAAACGAAGTTCAAAATAGTCGGTTTTTCCACCGGGAGCCGGAACGTAGACATAGCCTTTTGTTCCTGAAATAACGAGCTCGCCCTCTGATTTTACTCCCCGCCCGACCTTGATGGAAGCGGTAGCGGCAGGGAAACTAAAGTCAATTTTTAGTAAAGCTGTCATATTTCAGCTCTTCATTCTCAAATAGAGAGTGAATTTGCTCCTCGTAAGGAGAGTTCAGAAGCTGAAAAATAGGAAGCATGGCTGTTGGTCCCCATGCGCAGATACTGTTCCACGCATTTTCCGGATTCTTATCATTGCTTCTTTGCATACTGGTACAGGTGGAATCGATGGAAACAACATTGCCGATTTTTCCGGATTTTACAAGAAGAATCAAGCGATTATAGGCGTTGGAGTAGGCGGTTTTTATACTCCATAAGAACCAGTCCGTTTTTTTCATTTGCGAGTGCGTAAAGCTCCGCACATTCTTTTTTTATTTAAGGCAATCGGGGATTCGCAAAGAACATGTTTCCCTTTTTCTAAAGCATGCTTTATTTCTTTATAGTGGCTTTGCGGATGGGAAAGAATATAGACACAGTCGCAATCCTCTAAAAAATCATCGTAATCCCTTATAGAAGCGTCATTACTACGGCTTGAGTTAAAAAGGGCAGAGACAGTAATTCCATTTACAAAGGTACTTTCCTGGTAGTATTTGTTCAGTATATTTTCCTCAAAGCCTCCTACAAGTCCAAGGTTTAATCTTCTGTTTTCTGTGCGAAGCTCACTGCTGGAAACTCCATTTGTTCTTGGTAGATAGATTACGGCACAATATTCCTTTAAATAATCAAAATAACCTTGCCAGTCTGAGCCCACGGTAAAAATCGAGACGCCGTATTTTTGAATATCATCGATTTTCTGTCCCTCATATTCTTCGACAATGATTTCATCGGCAAGACCCGTATTCTTTACTGCTTCCAGTCGCTCGCTCAAGGATTGTTTGACATTGATTTTTCCTCTGCTTTTATCAAAATTATCAGAGGTTACCCCTACAATGAGGTAATCTCCCATTGCCTTCGCTCTTTCTAATAGCCGAAGGTGCCCCTCATGCAATAAATCATAGGTACCATAGGTGATGACTTTGATCATAGAAGTTCCTTTCTCCTTTTATAAATATGCAGTAATCCCTAAATTAGTGGTTGTTTAGAGGATTAAATTCTACTTGATTCATATTTTTGTTCCATTATCAATTTCTTTAAATAACTCCATATATTCTTAGTAGCAGGATTCTCCAATAGGGCGATTATCCGACAAGGGAATTCCAAGGGAGAAGTTTGTCTTCCCAGTATTTCGCATATTCTTTTTCCGCTTTCTTTTTTTCCAAAATTCCTTTATACAGTTTGACAATCATTTCGGATTGCAATATGGCATAGTCAGCATGAACAAGAGCAGGCATCACAATATAATTTTTCCGCATTTACAATCGCTTTTCCCATCCTCCGGATTTTCTATATCTATTTCAGAAGTCACGAACCAAGGAATAAAGCCCTGGTGACGAATAGCACCCAAAAGAGTGCCATAGTCAATACAATAATGAAGCCCATGCTTTTTCGCATATTTTATCTATTTCGAATAAAAATTTCTATTTCAGCAGCCCATGCACGCTTCATCATAGCCGGAACATAGAAAACCCTCTCTGACTTCATCCAAAAAAATTCTTTTGGAAATTCCATATCATCAACTCCCTGATTCTAGTATCAATGAATACAAAAAAAGATACGAGATTAAAGATACAATAAGTATATCGGTAAAAAAATGGAATTCTATTAGTGAAAAATAAAAAAATAGAAAACACCAAATATGGATGAGTGAGAAACTATATCTTGTAGCTTTTAAAAAGAGTCAAAACTTTTTTTCTGAAAAATAATACATATTTCTTGTTGACAAGCAGAAACTGCAGTGCTAAGATACACAGGCTGTCGCTCCAAACGAGAGATAGCAAAGTACCTTTGAAAATCAAAGATCGAATAATACACAGACCCTGAAGATTCTTTTAAAAAGTTTCTTGAGTAAGAGAAACAAAAAGCCGGAATTCCGGCAGAGAAAATTCAGAAGCACAGAAATGTGCAGCGAAAACAAACTTTAACAGTAATTAAGGAAAAACAAGCTAAGCGCGTTTTGACTTGGACTGAACTTAAACCGTTTTGAAGAACGGATAATGATGCTTTTTTTATTCATAAAAAAACATTACCTTATTATGAGAGTTCGATCCTGGCTCAGGATGAACGCTGGCGGCGTGCCTAACACATGCAAGTCGAACGAGATGCGTATCGGAAAGCTTCGGCCGGAAGATGCGTTATCTAGTGGCGGACGGGTGAGTAACACGTGGGTAACCTGCCTTATGGAGGGGGATAACAGAGAGAAATCACTGCTAATACCGCATAAGCACACATTGCCGCATGGCAGAGTGTGAAAAGATTTATCGCCATAAGATGGACCCGCGTCTGATTAGCCAGTTGGCAGGGTAAAAGCCTACCAAAGCAACGATCAGTAGCCGATCTGAGAGGATGACCGGCCACATTGGGACTGAGACACGGCCCAAACTCCTACGGGAGGCAGCAGTGGGGAATATTGCACAATGGGGGAAACCCTGATGCAGCGACGCCGCGTGAGTGAAGAAGTATTTCGGTATGTAAAGCTCTATCAGCAGGGAAGATAATGACAGTACCTGACTAAGAAGCCCCGGCTAACTACGTGCCAGCAGCCGCGGTAATACGTAGGGGGCAAGCGTTATCCGGATTTACTGGGTGTAAAGGGAGCGTAGACGGAATGGCAAGTCTGAAGTGAAAACCCCGGGCTCAACCTGGGGACTGCTTTGGAAACTGTTGTTCTAGAGTGTTGGAGAGGTAGTGGAATTCTGGTGTAGCGGTGAAATGCGTAGATATCAGGAAGAACACCGGAGGCGAAGGCGGCTTACTGGACAATAACTGACGTTGAGGCTCGAAAGCGTGGGGATCAAACAGGATTAGATACCCCTGGTAGTCCACGCTGTAAACGATGAATACTAGGTGTCGGGGAGCAAAGCTTCGGTGCCGTCGCTAACGCAATAAGTATTCCACCTGGGGAGTACGTTCGCAAGAATGAAACTCAAAGGAATTGACGGGGACCCGCACAAGCGGTGGAGCATGTGGTTTAATTCGAAGCAACGCGAAGAACCTTACCAAGTCTTGAGATCCCATTGACAGAGTGTGTAATGCATTTTCCCTTCGGGGCAATGGTGACAGGTGGTGCATGGTTGTCGTCAGCTCGTGTCGTGAGATGTTGGGTTAAGTCCCGCAACGAGCGCAACCCCTATAGTTAGTAGCCAGCAGTAAGATGGGCACTCTAACTAGACTGCCAGGGATAACCTGGAGGAAGGCGGGATGACGTCAAATCATCATGCCCCTTATGACTTGGGCTACACACGTGCTACAATGGCGTAAACAAAGGGAAGCAAGAGGGTGACCTTAAGCAAATCTCAAAAATAACGTCTCAGTTCGGACTGTAGTCTGCAACCCGACTACACGAAGCTGGAATCGCTAGTAATCGCAGATCAGCATGCTGCGGTGAATACGTTCCCGGGTCTTGTACACACCGCCCGTCACACCATGGGAGTTGGTAATGCCCGAAGTCAGTGTCCCAAGAGAGGGAGCTGCCGAAGGCAGGACTGATGACTGGGGTGAAGTCGTAACAAGGTAGCCGTATCGGAAGGTGCGGCTGGATCACCTCCTTTCTAAGGAAAAAGTAGGGGTTTGTGTGTTATTCGATTTTTGAAACGCCAAGTTTAATAAAGAAAACTTGGTGTGTACAAGGTGGGATCGAAGAGTTTACTTTTCGAAGAAAAGTTTTCGACGGCAATCCGATGCCGGAGAAAACCCTTATAGAGGAACAATTCGAAAAAGTATCTTTGATAAAAACAATAAATAGTTCATTCTTGTTTGGTGCTGATGCGTTTAGGGGAAACACCCGTTCCCATCCTGAACACGACGGTTAAGACTTAAACGGCCGAAAATACTTTGCTGGTAACGGCACGGGAAGATAGGTGGGTGCCAAACATTTTTTTGAAAAATTAAAAGCGAAAGCTTTGGGGGTATAGCTCAGTTGGGAGAGCACCTGCCTTGCAAGCAGGGGGTCAAGGGTTCGAATCCCTTTATCTCCATTCGCAGTGAAAGCTGCGATGTACATTGATAAGTGAATATCCGAAAGAAAATAATTATTCTAGTAAATAGAGTAAGACATCCGAGGGTACAAGGTAAAACTTGTACAAACAATCGAGAGTAAGAAGAGAAATCTTCTTCACAATCAGAAAAGAGATACACGCTAGTATCTCAACACTTGAGAAGTCAAGTGGAGAATTGGTTAAGCAATAAGAGCATAGGGTGAATGCCTAGGCACTGAGAGCCGAAGAAAGACGTGATAAGCTGCGAAAAGCTGCGGGGATTGGCAAATACGAGTTGATCCGCAGATATCTGAATGGGGAAACCCACTAGAGAAGACCTCTAGTACTGTACAGCCAATACATAACTGTACGGAGGGAACCCGCTGAACTGAAACATCTAAGTAGGCGGAGGAAGAGAAAACAACCGTGATTCCGAAAGTAGTGGCGAGCGAATCGAAGAGCTCAAACCGAGGTGCGTGCACCTCGGGGTTCGGACTGCATAAAGATCTGTAAGTGAGTGGAAGCCGATGGAAATAGGCGCCATAGAGGGTGAAAGCCCCTTACACGAAGCGTAAAGGATTAAGCAGTATCCAGAGTACTGTCAGACACGTGGAACCTGGCAGGAAGACGGGGGGACCACCCCCCAAGGCTAAATACTACTCAGTGACCGATAGCGATTAGTACTGTGAAGGAAAGGTGAAAAGGACCCCGGGAGGGGAGTGAAAGAGAACCTGAAACCCTGTGTTTACAAACTGTGGAACAGCGCAAGCTGAACCGCGTACTTTTTGTAGAACGGTCCGGCGAGTTATAGTTACTGGCAAGGTTAAGGACTTTAGGTCCGGAGCCGAAGCGAGAGCAAGTCTAAATAGGGCGTTAAGTCAGTAAATATAGACCCGAAACCGGGTGACCTATCCATGTCCAGGATGAAGCTAAAGTAAAATTTGGTGGAGGTCCGAACGCACATCCGTTGAAAAGGGTGGCGATGAGGTGTGGATAGCGGAGAAATTCCAATCGAACCCGGAGATAGCTGGTTCTCCTCGAAATAGCTTTTAGGGCTAGCCTCGCTGATAAGTCTTTCGCAGGTAGAGCACTGAATTCTTGAGGGGGCGTCAAAGTCTACCAAGAGATATCAAACTCCGAATGGCGGTAAGATATAAGCGGGAGTCAGACTGCGGGATATAAATTCCGTAGTCAAAAGGGAAACAGCCCAGATCTACAGCTAAGGTCCCAAAGTACATGTTAAGTGGTAAAGGATGTGGGATTTCATAGACAACTCAGGATGTTGGCTTAGAAGCAGCCACACATTCAAAGAGTGCGTAATAGCTCACTAGTCGAGAGGTCCTGCGCCGAAAAATTAACGGGGCTAAAAACATGACACTGAAGCTTAGGGATGTATTTTATACCATCGGTAGAGGAGCATTGAAAACGAGATGAAGCGGTACCGAAAGGAGCCGTGGATTGTTTTTGAAGAGAGAATGCCGGAATGAGTAGCGAGATGGAGGTGAGAATCCTCCAGGCCGAATATCTAAGGTTTCCAGGGTAAAGCTGATCTGCCCTGGGTAAGTCGGGAGCCTAAGGCGAGGCGGAGACGCGTAGTCGATGGACAACTGGTGTAGATTCCAGTACCTTACTAAATCAGAAATGTGGGGACACATGGAGAAAGAGAGAGCCGGGAATGAGAAGACCGGTGCAAGGGAGGTAGGAGTGTAGTAGGAAAATCCGCTACATAATCTGAAGACCTGATGCGGATCGAAATAAAGTAGAGAAGCTCTTTAACTCTGTGGCGAGAAAAGCCGCTATAGTGTTTAGTAAGCCCGTACCGCAAACCGACACAGGTAGATGAGGAGAGAATCCTAAGGCCGGCGGGAGAAGCATTGTTAAGGAACTCGGCAAAATGACCCCGTAACTTCGGGAGAAGGGGTGCCCAGGCAACTGGGCCGCAGAGAAAAGGCTCAAGCAACTGTTTAGCAAAAACACAGGTCTATGCGAAACCGTAAGGTAAAGTATATGGGCTGACGCCTGCCCGGTGCTGGAAGGTTAAGAGGAGAGGTTAGCGCAAGCGAAGCTTTGAATTGAAGCCCCAGTAAACGGCGGCCGTAACTATAACGGTCCTAAGGTAGCGAAATTCCTTGTCGGGTAAGTTCCGACCCGCACGAAAGGCGTAATGATTTGAGCGCTGTCTCAACAATGCACCCGGTGAAATTGAAGTGCCAGTGAAGATGCTGGTTACCCGCGCCAGGACGGAAAGACCCCATGGAGCTTTACTCCAGCTTGATACTGGGATTCGGTAATGTATGCACAGGATAGGTGGGAGACTGAGAAGATAGTACTTCGGTATTATCAGAGTCGCTGTTGGGATACCACCCTTATGTTATTGGATTTCTAACCTTAGGCCGTAAGCCGGTCAAGGGACAATGTCAGGTGGGGAGTTTGATCAGGCGGTCGCCTCCGAAAGAGTATCGGAGGCGCTCAAAGGGTCCCTCAGGATGGTTGGAAACCATCCAAAGAGTGTAAAGGCATAAGGGAGCCTGACTGCGAGGTTGACGGACCAAGCAGAGTAGAAATACGGACTTAGTGATCCGGTGGTATGAAAGTGGGATTGCCATCGCTCAACGGATAAAAGCTACCCTGGGGATAACAGGCTGATCTCCCCCAAGAGTTCACATCGACGGGGAGGTTTGGCACCTCGATGTCGGCTCATCGCATCCTGGGGCTGAAGTCGGTCCCTAAGGGGTTGGGCTGTTCGCCCATTAAAGCGGTACGCGAGCTGGGTTCAGAACGTCGAGACAGTTCGGTCCCCTATCCGGCGCGGGCGTAGGATATTTGAGAGGATCTGTCCTTAGTACGAGAGGACCGGGATGGACTGACCTCTGCTGAACCTGTTGGGAATCAATCCCATCGCAGGGTAGGCAAGTTGGGAATGGATAAACGCTGAAGGCATCTAAGCGTGAAGCCAACCTCAAGATGAGATATCCCATCGTAAGAGTAAGACCCCTTGAAGAGAACGAGGTAGATAGGACTGAGGTGTAAGTGTAGTAATACATTCAGCTGACAGTTACTAATAGGTCGAGGGCTTATCCAATGCGTCTGATTGATTTGTTTTACTGCTAGAGTTAGCAATGTTCTTCGGGACAAAGCGGATTTATCTTGACAGGGTTTACCCTATTCGATATAATCCTTTTCTGACGGATATTTATTTATGCCTCTATAGCTCAGTCGGTAGAGCACGCGGCTGTTAACCGCGGTGTCGTTGGTTCGAGTCCATCTGGAGGCGTTTCACTATTCTCTCACCGAGAAAAGTGTGGCGAAGCAGCCAGTGGTAAGGCGTGGGTCTGCAACACCCTGATCACCGGTTCAAATCCGGTCTTCGCCTTTCACTCTGCTAAAGAGTTTGGCGCCATGGTCAAGCGGTTAAGACACCACCCTTTCACGGTGGTATCACGAGTTCGAGTCTCGTTGGCGTCATTTTATCATCTCAAGGATAGCCCTTGAGATTTTTTTATTTATTAAAAACGCAGTCTTAAGAAATACAATAATGGCTAATAGGACAAAACGGGTTGATGAAAACTGCTCTTCAGCTAGATAAATAAAGGCTGAAGGCGATTTGAACTTCGGATGAATTGATAAATGTTAACAAAACACGTATTATAGACCAAGGAATCAAGTATAGACTGAAAGGATAAACAATATGCTTATAAAAGAAGAAGGCGAGTCTGCTAAGCGAGTTCTGTGCGGCGCAAACTCCTATATAGAGAAATTTTTCTTTAATCCTCGGTTTCAGAATTTGCCTGAAGAAGTAAAAGAAAGTCTGCAGAAGATTGCCGTTGTTTTTACGGAGGACATAGGCGGTGTTTTCTTGATGCAATTCGATGAGGAGGGGAAGCTGGATATTGCATCAATTAAAGAAGAGGATGATTATCTTTATGATGCAATCGGAGCAGAACTGAAGCGTAAGCAGATTTTGAAGGATTATAAGGATTTATTCTCTAAACTGGAGGAATACTATGCCGGTTTATTGCAAATTGAAAGTTTGGAAAGGGCCGGAGAATCGTAATGCTCGTTTTAGATGAAAAATACTGCAATATTATATAGATAAAGTGGATTTAGAATCAAATCCGATAGTACCGTCAATCCATATTTTATTAGAAAGTGTTTCTACCAATTCAGAAATGAAAGACTTTCTAAAACAGGGAGTACTATCTGAGGGGGCTGTTTTTCTTACGGATTACCAGACCGCAGGAAGGGGACGGCAGGGAAAAAGCTTTTATTCCCCAAGGGAGAAGGGGCTTTATTTTTCTATATTTACAAGACCGAAAGATAAGCAAGGAAATGCTATACTCATTACCACACACGCAGCTGTGGCAGTAGTACGAGCAATAGAGGAGCTTTACGGAATATCGTTATCCATTAAATGGGTTAATGACCTTTTTTTCACAGGGAAAAAAAATCTGTGGCATCCTTGCAGAAGGGAAGTTTTGCTCCGGTGCATTCACTGCGAAGATAGACTCGAATTTTACGAAAGAAAATTCTACTTCGGCGAATCCGGATCAGACATTCAAATTGGAGAACGGTTCAGCGCAGCAAAGTCCAAGCTTGGAATATTGCATTATGGGAATCGGAATCAATCTATTTACTCCCCTAGAAGGCTATCCCAAGGAATTGGAAAATATTGCCGGCTCTCTTTTCGGCAGCTATGATGAAGAAAAATGCAAAGAATTTGACCGTAATATTCTTATTGCAACAATACTTTATCACTATTTTTCCATTTGCGATGAAGAGGAGGTCCTGAAAGAATACCGAGAAAAGAATCTTGTTTTTGGGAAAGACGGTTTATTTTGAGGAAAATGGAGTTGAACTGCAGGGAAAGGTTATCGAAATATCTCCAAAAAGGGGAACTCAAAGTAGAACTGGACAGCGGTGAAGAGAAGCTTATCTTTTTCAGGAGAAACCATTTCAATTTGTGAGAAATGGATTTCAATTTAGAGAAATGCATCTCTGTAGAGAATTAATCCAGATCTCCTTGTGAGAAATTCATTTCTTTCAAGACAAAAAGCTTCTTGAATGATAAAATAGTTAAATTACAGTTCATTTTGGGGAGATATTATGAAAGATCAACGAAATAAACGAAAAAGAGTGGATGATGAAGCAAATTTTATCGGAGATGTGCTCGCTTGCTATTTGCTCTTTTCTATTGTTGTAGTAACCATAGTTGCAGGCTTTTATTCTTTTTCAAAAATATTTACGGCTTTACACTACTGAACCTTAAGGAAAACCGAGGCTTCCGTAGAACAGACCAAGGAAGCGGTAGTCATCACCGAAGAAGTGAAAGAAACGAAAAAGAAAGAAAAGGAAAGCATAGCGGAAAGCACAAAAGAAAGTACTGTGGAATCTGCAGAAAGCCAAAAGGAAAGTACTACGGAAGTGGCTAAAGAAAAGGAAGATAAGACAAAGGAAAGTAGTACAACGAAGGAAAGTAAAAAGGAGAAAGAAGGGAAGGGAGAGAAGGAAAGTATAGGGGAGTCTCCGACCCTTGAAAGCAAAAAAATCAAAAACAAAAAGAAAGCAGCCAGGAACGAAAAACCCGGACAATGCCGTAATCGGAGAAGGTCCTGAAATAGACCATGGTGATGATGAAGTAGGCCCTGGCGTGGTTTCACCATAACTTTCTCTATAGTTTTATCATGGGGGTACATAGTTTTATCATGGGTTTTATCATGGGTCATATAGTTTTTATCATAGGTTTTTATATGGTTTTTTTCTATAGCCTTTCCATATGTTTTTATATGATTAGATTAGCTCTATAATTATTAGCTCTATGATGATTAGCTCTACGGTTATTATAAAAAGGAAAGCAGAATGATATATTACCTTATGGGAAAAATCAGCCTCGGAAAGGACAGCATTTTTCCATCAAATTATTAGAGAGAACGGACTGGAAGCAGCTGATTCTCTATACTACCCGCCCCTATGCGGGAGGGGGAAATAGAAGGACAAGAGTACCACTTTATAACAAAAGAGGAATTTTAGGCTATATTGCTTCCGGAGAAATGGCGGAATACCGGGCTTTATGACACTGTTTTTTTGGAAAATGGTACTATGGAACAATATTACCGGAGGAAAAACGGAAAAAGCGGAGCGGATTCTGCAGGAACAAAGAATCATGAAAAAGGGACTGAGGCGGAGGAAGATTTGACCGATACTGCTTCTATGCTGGCTATCGGGACTTTGGAAAGCTATTTGCAGCTAAAGAAGAAGCTTGGAAAGGAAAAATATTATTCCGATTTATATTGAAGTACCGACAGAGCTCCGCCTACAAAGAGCCCTTCTTCGGGAGGAAGGGAAAGGAAAGATGACGGAGGAGGAAATTCAGCGTCGTTTTTAAAGCAGACGACGAAGACTTTTCTGAAGAAAAGCTGCAAGAAGCTGAAATTGAGAAACGATACCGAAATATCGAACTTTCCGCCTGTGTTGAGGAAATACTGGGGATTTACGTGAATGTCTTATTCCATAGCCTTGACTGATATTTCAATTCAATATATCGAATACAATCTGTCGGAATACAATCGGTGATTCAATATATCGGAATACAATCTGTGATTTAATATATCGATATAATCGCTGATTCAATATGCCGGGGCATATCTTACAATTTGTTACAGCAAGATAAAGATTTGGAGAAAAATAAAAAATGAAGCAATATACAATCTCCACCCGCAGAATTCACAATGCTTATCTTTTGCTTGGGCAGGAAGAGGAAGAACTGGAGAGGATGGCAGGGCAGTTTGCTGCGACCGTGCTTTCGGAAGAAGAGCATTTTTCAGGAAAAAGGCTTTTGCAAGCGCGAAAGAATATAAGGGAAAATGTTGCAGCCTGGGTGCAAAAAGGGAGAGCATCCGGACTGCATTATTGTGAATTTCGAGGAGAAACAGGGAGGCGGAAAGAAGGGGAGTATCTCAATAGAGCAGATTCGGCGGGATGTGAAAGCGACTGTAGAGATATCGCCAAAAGAAGGGAAGTACAAGGTCTATCTGATTTGGCACAGCGACAGTATGACTATAGAAGCGCAGAATGCGATTTTAAAGACCTTGGAAGAGGCACCGAGCATGTGATAATCCTTCTTCTTGCAAAAGAATGCGACAAGACTCTCCCTACGGTTTTAAGCCGTGTTGTAAGAGTATTTGTCGGAGAGATGGATATAGAGAAGCGTTGGGAGACACTCATGCAGAACCCGATTCTGGCAAGGCTTCTCCCGTTTTATGCGGGAAATCAATCGAAAGAGCCAGTTGGAAATGCAAAAATTTGTCGAGGAGCTGAGTACGGTGGACAGCGAGGATTTATTTTGCTTTCTTGATATTATTTTTAAGGGATGTGTTATGCTATAAATGCTCTAAAGATACAAAGCTTTTTATACGGCAGAGAAGCTGTCGTGCATATTGTGGAAATGGGAGAACGATATTCCTTCAGAGCCTTGGGGCGATGGGGAGAGTATATGGAACGATATAAGGAAGGAAAGCTGTATAATGTGCAGAGTTCCTTGCAGTTAATGGATTTGTTTTTTTCTTTTTAAGTGAAGAGGTATAGGAGTTTTACTATATGACAGAAGTAATTGGCGTTAAGTTTCGAACAGCGGGAAAGGTGTACTATTTTTCTCCCAGGGGAGTCAACTTTTCCCGTGGAGAATATGCCATAGTGGAAACTTCCAGAGGAGTCGAGTACGGAGAGATTCTTTTGGAAAATAAGGAAGTGCCGGAGGAAAAAAATTGTTGCACCCGCTAAAGGACATTATTCGAAAAGCAACGGAAGAAGACCGGTTAAAATACGAAGAGAACCATAAGGAAGAGCAGAAGGCCTATGCGATTTGTCAGGAGAAGATCAAAGAGCACGGCCTTGAAATGAAGCTTATTGATGTAGAATATACCTTCGACAGAGGAAAGGCATTGTTTTATTTTTACTGCAGAGGGAAGAGTGGATTTCCGTGCTCTTGTAAAGGATCTTGCGGCAATTTTTCCGAACAAGAATTGAGCTTAGGCAGGTCGGAGTGAGAGATGAAACGAAGCTGCTTGGCGGTTTTGGTGTATGTGGAAGACCGCTTTGCTGCCATAGTTTCCTTTCCGAATTCGCACCGGTTTCCATCAAAATGGCCAAAGACCAAGGGCTTTCCTAAACCCCAGCAGTATCTCAGGGTCTGCGGAAGACTGATGTGCTGTTTGAAAAAAATGAAGAAGAGGTCTACGACTTCTTAAACTCCAAGCTTCCCTGCATTGGGAGATTTTGTTACGACAAAAAGACGGCTTAAAAAGGAGAAGTGGTTTCCGTTTCCGTCTTAAACCAGAAAGTGAAACTGATTGTGAATTTGGAAAAAGAGGACGAGAAAGAACTTAGAGAGTATGCGGTTTCAGACTTAAAGTTCAAGCCTCGCCGGAAAATGGATTTGGAGTAAGCTGTGGAAAGAATCGACGACTTACAATGTAAAGGCTACCGTATTGTGCAGGATACGGAAGCCTTTTGTTATGGAATAGACGCAGTGCTGCTTAGCGCATTTGCCAAAGAATCCATAAAGAAGGGGTATCGGGTTTTGGATTTATGTTCCGGAAACGGTATTGTGCCCCTGCTCCTTGCCGCGAAGACGGAAGCAGAGGAAATCTGCGGACTGGAAATACAGGAAGAGGCGGTAGAACTGGCAAGGCGCTCCATAGCCTTAAATCAGGAAGAAGAGCGTATGGAAATGCTGACGGGTGACCTCTGTAAGATTACGGAGCTAAGAAAGAAAAATGGAGAACGGCTTTCTCACCGCTATCAGATTGTAACGGCAAATCCGCCCTATATGCAGTCGGACCTGCAGAACCCGGACTCGAAGAAAACTAATCGCAAGACATGAGATTTTATGCCATTTTCAGGATGTGGCAAGGGCGGCGAGCTTTGCCTTGGAATCCGGAGGAAAATTTTTCCTTGTACATCGCCCGAAGAGGATGGCGGAGATCATCAGCATATTACGGGAAAATAAGCTCGAGCCGAAAAGACTTAGGACAGTACATTCCTATGTAAACGGAGAAGCAAAGCTATTCCTTGTTGAGGCGGTAAAGGATGCCGGTGTGGAGCTTCGGATTCTGCCTCCCCTTGTAGTGTATAAGAACAAAGGGGAGTATACGGAGGAGTTGAATCATATATACGGAATCGGGAAAGAAGAAAGAAAAAATAGAACAACATAGGGAAGTCATCTTCCTTTTTACAGAGATGAGGCAAAGAAAACCATATCCATATATGGATATTATCCGAATATGAGGGCTATTCAAGTACATTTTCCTATGCTAGATTGGGTGAAATCATTGGTGAGGAGTCTACAGAGAAGATGCTTCCCGATGAAAGCTAAAAAAAGCATAAAGAAAGGAGGAAAAGCGTTCTTTTTTCCTTTTCTTTTCCCAATCTATGGTAGAATAGGAGAACTACAGTACAAAAGGAAAGGAACGAAGATTCATGGCAGATGCAAATGCATTGCAATTTTCAGAGATGCGTGTAGAGGATTCTACGCGCATAGCTCCGTTTTTTTATCGAAGACCGAACAAAACCTGTGATAGCTGTGCTCTCGATAGTTATCTATGGCGGGAATATTGTGATATTCTGATTGCCGAAGAAGAGGACAAGGCTCTTTTTCTTCTGATGGACAGAGACGGAGAAAAGTACACGGCGATGCCGTATTGTGACGAAGAGGCGCTTCCCGTTTACTTTAAGAGAATTGAAGAATATTTCAACGAAGTTTTAAAACAGCCCTTAAAGATCTACCTTGCGGATGAGGAGGCAATCAGATTCCTTACTCTGGAGGAGAACCCCGCTATCTTGTAAAAGAAGAGGAGGATTTTAAGGATTATCTCTATGACGCGGAGGAGCTCAGGACGCTTCCCGGTAAGCGTTTTCATAAGAAGAAAAATCTGGTCAACAAGTTTAAAAGGGAGTATGAGGGACGCTGGGAGTATCGCAGCATCTGTTGTAGCGAGAAGCAGGTGGTCTGGGATTTTCTGGACCGATGGTATCAGTCCCGTGTAAAGGAAGAAGGAAACGGAGAGGATACCCTGGAGTACGAAATCAAGGGGTATCCATGAAGTTTTACAAAATTGTATGAGTATCGACCATTATATCGGAGGAATCTTCGTAGACGGGAGGCTGGAAGCCTTTTCCATCGGCGCATATAATCCGAAAGAGGAGATGGCTTGTATTTCTATAGAAAAAGGAAATCCGGAGATTCCGGGTATTTATCAGGTTATCAATCAGGAGTTCCTGCTTCACGAATTCCCGCAGGCAAAGCTTGTAAACCGAGAGGATGATATGGGACTTGCCGGTTTAAGAAAGGCTAAGGAAAGCTACAATCCTATCGGCTTTGCGAGAAAATACATGCTTGTGCAAAAGGATTTTCGGGGCTATGAGAACTATGTCGTAGATAAGTTTGAAGAAGAGGTTATGCAGTATGAGCAGGAAGATTCTGCTTCTTAATACGCCGGAAGAGCAGGAGAGAACAAAAGACTTGTATAGAGAGATTTTTTTCAGGAAGACATGGAAGCCTTTCTGGACTTTTTATTACAAGAAGAGACCGAAACGGATTCTTGCCATGGAAGAGGATGGAGTAGTGATTGCTATGCTGCATTTAAATCCCTTTCAGCTCTCCTTTTTCGGAAAGGAAATCACGGCGAGCTATATCTATGCGGTGGCAACGAGAAAAGATAAGAGAAAGCAGGGAATTATGGGGGAGCTGCTCAGCTATAGCTTTCAGCTCCTGAAAGAGGAAGGAGAAGCCTTCTGCTTCCTACTTCCTGTAATGGAGAAGATTTATACGCCCTATGGCTTTCAGACTGTAGCGAAGTTTATCACGGATGAGCCGGAGACTTTCAGAGAATCTGAAGAAAAAGCGGGAAAGGATACGAAGCTTTTGTTATCGGAGAAAGCGGATGTTTTAAAAGCGGAAAAGCTGTCGGACTACAAGCTTTATGCGATTCCTACGGAAGAACTCTTAAGTAGGAGAGAGGAAGAAGCAAGGTTCTCCTCCGAAGAAGATGAGCTTCCGGAACATCCCGTTATTATGATGAAGATTCTGAATAAGGAGCTCTTCTGCCGCTATACAGGCTATCCGGAAGAGGGCGAAGAAGAACTTCTCCATAGACTTTCAAAAGAAAAGTTGTACTTTAGGGATGACATCTGATTCGAAAAAAATAAACGAGATACTGCACGCTACGCGAGTTATCTTTGTTAAGAATAAAAAGAGCAATCAAAAATATAATTCAAAAAAAGCAGTTAAAATAATAATTCAAAAAAAGAAGAGTCAAAGACAAACAATCAAAAAAACAAATAAAGCAATAAAACAAATAAAGACATAAAATCAATAAAGTAATAAAATCAATAAAGTAATAAAACAATAAAATAAATAAAGCAATAAAACAAAAAAATAAATCAATAATTAGCTTGCGGAAGTACGGTTTTTTTGTTAAAATAGGCGACTGTATCACTATTCCTTGCTTTTCCAAAAGGAAAGGCCAGAGACCATAAGGAGGTAAAAGCGAATGAACAAGTATGAGTTATGCGTTGTTCTCAGTGCGAAGCTCGATGATGAAGAGAGAGCAGCTGCCATTGAAAAGATTAAGGGATTTATTACCCGTTACAATGGTACTGTTTCCGAGAACATCGAAGAGTGGGGAAAAGAAGAGACTGGCTTTATGAAATTCAGCACATGAAGGAAGCCTACTACTATTTCATCCCGTTCACAGGAGATGCAAACACTCCTAACGAGCTCGAGAACCAGGTTCGTATCATGGAGCCGGTAATCCGTTATCTTGTTGTTAAGCCCGAAGAAGCAGCTGAGGCGAAGGCAACGGAGACTGCAGCAGAAACTGTAGCTGAATAAGCAAGCGGAAAGCGAGTAAAAGATGAACAAAGTTATCCTAATGGGTAGATTGGTAAGAGATCCTGAGATTCGGTATTCACAAGGAGAGAATAGCTTGGCTATCGCAAGATATACGCTTGCGGTGGATAGAAGAGGAAGAAGAAACCAAGGCGACGGTCAGCCTACTGCTGACTTTATCCGTTGCGTGTCCTTCGGACAGAGAGCGGAATTTGCCGAGAAGTATATGCATCAGGGTATGCGTATGTTGGTTTCCGGAAGCATTCAAACCGGCAGTTACCAGAACAAAGACGGACAGACTGTTTATACCACAGACATCATTGTGGAGGATCAGGAGTTCGCAGACAGCAAAGGACAGGGAGGCGGAAGCTCTTCCTATTCCAGAGAGTCAAGTAGTCCGTTTATGGGCGGAACAGATGACTTAAGCGAAGGATTTATGAGTATACCTGATGGGGTAGAGGACGAGGGACTCCCCTTCACCTAGGTTGGGAAGTTTTCCTCAGGATGAAAGAGGGCAAGATTTAGCTTGCCATTTTAAGGAGGAAAGCCATGGCATTTCAGAAGTCAGATAAAAGCGGTGCAGCAAGACCAAGACGGGCTGGCGGCTTCCGTAGCAGAAAGAAAGTATGTGCATTCTGCGGTGAGAAGTCTAAGCCGGTAGATTATAAGGATGTTGGAACTCTCAGAAAGTACATTTCCGAGAGAGGTAAGATTCTTCCCAGAAGAATCACAGGTACCTGCGCATCTCATCAGAGAGCAATTACAACAGCAATTAAGCGTGCAAGACACATTGCATTGCTGCCATACCAGGTAGATTAAGAGAAACGGCTCCACGAAAGTGGAGCTGTTTTTTTAATTAAATCGAGCAATTGGTTTAAAATGCGTACAAAAAACCTATAAAAATAGTGTAAAAATAAAAACATTATAATAACAAAATGGAGTGAAGATATGAATTTATACTATGAATTGCTTCAATATCCGGTTTTTTCTATGAAAGAAGTGAATACGTTATATGCAAACGAAAGAACCGCAAGGGTGGCATTGGGAAAACTTCTGAAAGAAAAAATGGTTTATAAAATTCGAAATGGATTATATACCTGTGTGAGTGGGGAAAATGGAGGACCTGTAGCGAACCGGTTTCAGATTGCATCTGCCATTACGTCTTCTTCTTATGTATCTCACCATACAGCCTTTGAGTATTATGGAATCACAGATCAAGTCTTCTATGAGATTTATGTCGGTTCTGAAACACGATTCCATGACTTTGCCTTTGATGGGTATAGATATCATTATGTAAAAAAAGGGATAAATGAAGGCATAGATTCACCGGATTTTAGCGGTGGCATCAGGATTACGAATAAAGAGCGGACGATAGTGGACTCCATAAAAGATCTTAACCTTATAGCAGGGCTGGAAGAAGTGCTTATGTGTGTAACCTCTTTTAAAAATCTTAATGAGGATAAGTTATTACAATATCTGAGTACTTATGGGAGTAGCTTTTTATATCAGAAACTAGGGTTTATATTTGAACAATATCAGTTGGAGATGGGGGTAAGCGCTAACTTTTTAAAAAGTATGTAAAAATAAGAGCGGAAATGCAAAGCGATACCTAACAAACGGCATCAACGAACCCGCCTACTCCGGTGAGTGGAAGTTGGTATATCCGAAGGATATGAAGAAATTGAAGAATGGAGGGATAGAAGATGCCACAGTATAATAGAAAAGCGTTGGATGAAAAAGCTCGTGCACATGGCTTTACTCGAGATACCTTTGAAAAGGTTCTTCGGCTGATTAAGATTCTGAATTTCTAAATACGCAGACATATATGCGTGAACATTTGCTACTTAAAGGTGGGACAGCTATCAATCTGACTGTTTTCAGGCTTCCAAGATTATCTGTTGATATAGACTTGGATTTTATTCCGAATCTGACGAGGGAAGAAACCATAATCGAAAGAAAACAACTGACAGAAACGCTAAAAAGCTATATGGCGGAGCAGGGTTATTTTTTTGTCTGGCGCATCCAGGTTTAGCCACAGCCTGGATGCTTTTTCACTATAATTATACGAATGCAGCAGGCAATAATGATATGTTAAAAAAATAGAAATCAACTATTCCTTGAGGACGCATTTACTCCCTGCAGAAGATAGAGTGATTTTAACAACTCTATTTGGAAATGCATTCAAGGTTAGGACTGTCGCAGCAATGGAAATATTTGCTGCAAAAAGCTAATGCACTAATAAGTAGAGCCGCTGCAAGAGATTTATATGATTACTGTAACATGATTGAGATGAACTTGTTTTCAGATGAAAAGGATATGTTTAGAAAATGCATCCTATTTTATGCCACAATTTCCGCAAAAAGAAGTGATTAAAGGATTTGATGTGTCAGCTATAGATAGCCTTATTTTTTCAAAAATAAAATCAGATTTATTTCCGGTTTTATCTGCAAAGGATAAGTTTGACTTGGAAGAGAAAAAGAGAATTGCAAAAGAACATATAGAACGCCTTATGAAACTGACAGACAAAGAGATGGAGTATATGGAAATGTTCATTAAAAAAACAATACAAACCGGAATTACTTTTCGAGGATGCCGAGATTCTGGAACGTATTCATAATCATCCTATGGCATTGTGGAAATGTAAATAATGAAGATAAGTTTCTTAAATTAACCGGACAGAAACAAGACTGCAAAGTCATCAAATATAGCAAGCTTTCTTTGACCGGAACCATTGAGAATGCTATAATTTCCCCAAATGCCCATAGAGGGTGAAGTAAGAGAGCCAGGGGGAGAATAAACCGGTGAACGAAGAATTGATTTCCGTAAAAAATGTGAGTAAGGTCTATCGTCTGTATGACCGCCCGATAGATCGATTACTAGAGAGTATCAGTATACGAAAGAAATCCTATCATAAGGATTTCTTTGCCCTGCAAAATATTTCTTTTTCGGTAAATAAAGGCGAAGCGGTAGGGATCATCGGAACAAACGGTTCCGGAAAGTCCACCATGCTAAAGATTATTACCGGGAGTTCTCAGCCCGACAAGCGGCAGCGTGGAAACAAAGGGAACGGTTTGCGCACTTCTTGAGCTTGGGAGCCGGCTTTTAATCAGGATTATACCGGTATAGAAAATATCTACATGAACGGAACCATGATGGGCATCAGCAAGGAGGAAATGGATAAGAAGCTCCCGGATATCTTAGACTTTGCAGATATCGGAGACTTCGTGCACCAACCGGTGAAGTCCTATTCAAGCGGAATGTTTCGTTCGCCTTGCCTTTGCGCTATATATCTCCATAGACCCGGAGATTTTGATTGTTGACGAAGCGCTTTCCGTCGGAGATGTCTTCTTTCAGGCAAAATGCTACCACAGAATGGATGAGCTGAAGAAGAAAGGAACAACCATTCTTATGGTAACGCATGACCTTGGCTCCGTTATGAAATACTGCGACCGCGTCATCCTCTTTAACAAGGGAGAAAAGGTCGGAGAAGGTCTCCCCGGGCAGATGGTTGACCAATATAAGAAGATTCTTGCCGGAAAAAATCCGGTTGCGGAGAAGTTTGTAGACGAGCAGGATTTCTTAGGGGATGGAAAGATAGTAAATATGGAGAAGAGCCGTGAGGAGCTTCACGGATCAGACAGCGAAGCTGAAAAAAAACAAGCCACCGGCACAAGTACCGAACCCGACGTAGGTCAGACATCCTGCACAGGCGAGCAGGTAGACACAAAACAACAAGTTGATCGCCTTAAAGCCGATTTCTCTGCAAAAGACAGTGAAAAGCCGGAGCGTCTCATGAAAGACGAAATGAGCATTAACCCTTCCGCACAGCTCTACGGAAACGGAAAGGCGGAGATTGTAGACTTCGGTATATTCGACAAAGACGGGAAGCTCAGTAATATTCTCATAAAAGGAGAGCGCTTTACCATTCGGGAGAGAATTCACTTCTATGACGAGATAGCCGCTCCCATTTTCACCTTTACGATAAAGGATAAGCGGGGGATGGACTTAAGCGGAACCAATACGCTTTTTGAAGGGGAAAATATTCCTGCCGTTAAGGCGGGAGACGAGTATATCTGCTCCTTTAGCCAAAAGATGAACCTGCAGGGTGGTGAGTATCTGCTTTCCATCTCCTGCACAGGCTTTGAGGGGGGAGAACATACCGTTTACGATAGAAAATACGACATCACAAGCATCACCGTACTGTCCAATAAAAATACAGTCGGGATTTACGATATGGAGTCCGAAGTGGCTCTGGAAAGGCATGAAGCATGACATTTGCAGAGTATAAATGGAATCTGATGGATTGGATCAATTTCTTTCCGGCAGAGGGAGGCCTTGAGAAGGATGCAAAGGTTCTCCTCCTTTGCGATAAGGAGTCGGAAGAGCTTTTTGCTTCCAAGCTTAAAAAAAGAGTGAAGCGCCTCTCCCTTCGCTTAGAAGAAGGGCAGTATGACTATGTCCTTATTCCTTCGTTAAATAAGCGTATCCTCACTCTATTCCAAGATTCCATAGAGAAGATGCTCCTCAGCTTTTCGGAAAAATGGCTTCTTCCGGGCGGCGCAGTCATTTTGGGTGTACAAAATGAAAAAAGTCTGGAAAGCCTAAGCACCGGCTATATAGAGAAGGAACTTAGCTACACAAGCTTAAAAGAATTGCAGGAAATCGGGAAAAATCTGAAAAGCATTTATGAGAAGAGCGAGGACAGAATTTATTTCCCGCTTCCTTCCTTGGACTATCCGATTCATTTCTATACCAAGGATAGGCTACCGCAGGAAGGAGAAGAAAGCGGAAGTATCGCAGCACTTTCTGAAGAAGGCGTTTTTCCGAATTTCGCACCCTGCTTTTTGTATTATTTCAGAAAAAATAATGTCGGCATATCCGAAATGAAGGATATCCATAGCAATAAGCTTAATTATCTTAAGTACAATGCGAGCAGAAAGCCCTGCTATGCCATTAAAACAGAGATTCTTTCCGATAAAAAGGGAGAAAAGTTTGTTTTAAAGGAAAGTATCACAAAGGAAGCAAACCCGCATATCGAAAGCCTTCCCGAGAAAAGAAAGAGGATGGAAGTCTTTTTTGCGAATCGAAAGATCCGAGTTTTGGAAGAAAAACAGTTTCGGAGAGCCTACGAATCTTCGGACTCTCTTTCTTATGTTGTGTACCCCTTCTTAAAGGGAAAGAGCATTTCCGAAATCCTTGGCGAGCTCATAACGGACGGAAAAGCACCGGTTAAGGAAATCATGGAAGCTTTAGATCTTCTTCTTGGAAGAGAAGAGTGGATTGCTCCTGCAAACTACGATTTACTTTTTGAAAATGTTTTGATGTCGGGCGATGATGCGGTTCTCATCGACTGCGAGTGGGTTTTCCCGGAGGGAGCGGAGAGAAGTTTCCTGCAGTACCGCATCCTTCACTACTGGTATGAAAGTTATAAAGAAAAGCTAAGATATAAGGATGAGGAGAGCTTCTTCCGTTTATTTTCCGTGGGAAAGCCGGAGCTTCTTCTTATGGAGAAAAAGGAGCAGGAATTTCAGGAGGAAGTGCACGGAGAGAGCGAAGAGAGCAATGTCTGGGCGTATCGCAGTCAGCGCTTCAGTCCTGAAAACTTCCAAAAGCAAAAGGAAGAGATTCTGGAAAAGGAACGGATTATTGCGCATCTACATGAGGATATCAAGGATAAGGATGTCTCTCTAAGAAAAGAAAGAGAAGTGCTCCGCCTTACCCAAGTGCATGTAGGAAACCTTGAAAAGGTAATCACTACCCATGAACGGGATATCGCACAGCTTCAGACGGAAAAGGCATACTTTGAAAAGCACCAGAGTCTTTATTCCCGTATAAGAAGAAAAGTCTCTTCCGCCTTTAATCGCCGTTTCCCGGAGGATAGTAAGAGAAGACTGATTTTATACTATATCGCACAGACCTTCCTGCATCCCATCAGAACCTTACTCCTTTATCTTCTTCCGGACGGAAGAAATCGGATCTTGGGGCATTTTAAGATTGGAAAGGCCTATGTAGAGCGCGGAAAAGTCCGTTTTGATAAAATAGAGCAGCCGAAGGTCAGCATCGTCATTCCCCTGTTATAACCAGATTCACTATACCTATCGCTGCCTGCAATCGATTCTTGCCCATACGAGTCAGGAAGAAACGCCATACGAAGTGATTATCGCAGATGACGTTTCTACTGATGCAACGAGAGATTTGCGTCTCTTTTCCGAGAACCTCGTCATTGCCAGAAACAAGGAAAATATGGGCTTCTAAAGAATTGCAATCAGGCTGCGGAAGTCGCAAGAGGAGAATACATTTTCTTCTTAAACAATGATACGGAAGTGACCGAAGGCTGGCTTTCTTTCCTTGTGGAGCTTATGGAAAGACGCCCCGATGCCGGTATGGTGGGTTCCAAGCTCGTCTATCCGGACGGAAGACTGCAGGAGGCGGGTGGAATCATCTGGTCCGATGCCTCCGGCTGGAACTACGGAAGATTGCAGGATCCGGAAGAGCCGGAATATAACTATGTAAAAGAAGTGGACTATATCTCCGGTGCGGCAATCCTGATTCGGACCTCCCTTTGGAAAGAAATCGGGGGCTTTGACGAGCTTTTTGCACCGGCTTACTGTGAGGATTCCGACCTTGCCTTCTCCGTCAGAAAGCATGGATTTAAGGTGTTGTATCAGCCACGCTCGAAGGTTATTCACTATGAGGGAATCTCGAACGGCACCGATGTGGAGGGGAGCGGTTTAAAGCGCTATCAGAAAGTAAATCAGGAGAAATTCAAGGAAAAATGGAAGGAAGAGCTGAAGAAGCAGAGCGAGAACACCGGAAATCCGAATCCTTTCCGTGCGAGAGAGCGGGGACAGGGAAAAGCGCTATGTTCTCTTCGTGGACCACTATGTTCCGACTTTTTGACAAGGATGCCGGATCAAAAACGACCTATCAATATCTGAAAACTGCTGACGGACAAGGGCGTCATCGTGAAATTCCTTGGCGACAACTTCCTTCATGAAGAACCCTATACCTCCGCTTTAGAAGAGCTCGGAATCGAGGTGCTTTACGGCACGAAGATGCAGGGTGATATCTGGAACTGGATGGAGCGAAACAAGGAGATGATTGATATCGCTTACCTCAATCGTCCGCATATTGCAACGAAATATATTGACTTTATTAAGGAAAATACCCCCTGGAAGATTATATTCTACGGACACGACCTGCACTTCCTTCGTCTCCAAAGAGAGTATGAACTTGAGCAGAAACCGGAGCTTTTGGAGGAAATTCAGTATTTTAAAAATATGGAATTCTCCGTCATGGGAAAAAGCGGAAATGAGCTATTATCCTTCTTCTCTGGAAGTGGAGGAAATCCATAAGATAGACGACAGTATTCCGGTAAAGGCCATTACCGCCTATGTCTTCGATAAGCCGGCAGCAGTAGAAAAAATCGGGGAAGAAAGAGAGGGCATCCTCTTTGTAGGAGGCTTTGCCCACCCGCCCAATGAAGATGCTGTCCTTTGGTTCTGTGAGGAAGTCCTGCCCTTTATGAAGAGACAGCTACCCGACTTAAAGTTCCGTATAGTAGGAAGCCATGTTACGGACAAGGTGAAAGACTTGGAAAAAATAAAGGGAGTCGAGGTACTCGGCTTTGTGAGTGATGAAAGACTGCATGAGCTTTATCAGGAGAGCCGTCTTGTGATTGTTCCGCTCCGTTATGGTGCAGGAGTTAAGGGAAAGGTAGTGGAAGCCCTTCATGAAGGTGCGGCAGTGCTCACCACCTCCTGCGGTGCAGAGGGTATCCCCCATGCCAAGGAAGTCATGGTGGTAGAGGATGATCCGCGGAAATTTGCCGATGAAGGAGTCCTGCTATACCAAAACTTACCGAGAATTCGGGAGTATTCGCAGAAAGCAACGGAGTTTATCGCGGAGTACTTCTCCCCCGATGCGGTATTTAAGGGGATAAAGGATGATTTTGGATTGTAAGAGTATCCTGTGATACTGCGATTTGTAGCTGTTGAAACAGGGGCACGCTCTCGCTAACCTCGCCCTGACTGAGCATGGGCTCGGTAGCCCATTGCTCACTTTGCTTCGCAAAGCAAATTCCTTCGGAAGTTGGTCCGCTACAGGACGACTTTTCTGATGAAAAGTCTGTCCTTGCGGATACTAAGCGAAAAACTGCAGTTCCTTTGTTTTTCGCAAGTACCGGTGGGCTCAGATTACCCCTTATTTCAACAGCTACAAAAATCGCAGTATGCGGCTAAAATCATATACAATCCAAAAAAATCATATTTATAGTGAAACAAAGTCCGGAGAAGTGGAGACTGAGGTCATAAATGAGGTGATGAAATGGGACTTCCAACAAGTATAGAAACCCTCTTGATAGGGAATGTGGTCGAGGGAGCTCGTATAGAATTTAAGACTAGCTGGATGCCTGAAGCATCGCTAAAAACGATTTGCGCTTTCGCCAATGATATTGATAACTGGGGAGGTGGCTATATTGTTCTTGGTGTGAAAGAGGAGAATGGACGTCCCGTACTTCCGGTTGAGGGAATACCGGTCAGCCAGGTTGATGGGATGATGAAAGATTTGCTAAACAAGTGCAATCTAATTCAGCCACGTTATCTTCCTGTTGTTGCACCGGTTGAATATCAAGGGAAAACACTCATTGTAATATGGGCACCGGGTGGGGATGTGAGGCCTTACAGTAGTCCGGATACTTTTACTTATCTAAAGGGCAAGGCAGTTGCATCCAAGGAGCGCACGTTTTTTATTCGCAAGATGGCAAGCACAGTAAAGCCGTGTCAGGATGAATTAAATGAGCTTTATTCCCTATCCAACAAGGTTCCGTTTGATGATCGTGTAAATCATCAGGCAGAAATGACGGATTTGAATATTAATCTGATTAGGCAGTACCTTTCTGCTGTCGGAAGCAGTATGGTAAAAGATTTAGATTCCAGACCGTTGGAAAAAATTTGCGAAGATATGGGAATCTGTAATACTATGCCTGAGTATCGAAAACCGAAGAATGTTGGATTGATGTTCTTCTTTGACGAGCCGGAGAAGTTTTTTCCATATGCGCAGATTGATGTTGTGGCATTTCCCAAGGGACTTGGAGGAGACGAAATTGATGAGCAGACCTTTAAGGGACCACTCGATCAGCAATTGAAAGATGCTTTGAGATATATCAGTAATAACTATATTCAGCGGAAAATCATTAAGCATCCCGACAGAGCGGAGGCTGATCACATCTATAACTATCCTTATGCGGCATTGGAGGAAGCACTGGCAAATGCTGTGTATCATAAAGCATATGATGTTCGAGAGCCAATCGAAGTCAGAATAGAGGAAGACAAAATTGAAATTGTGAGCTATCCCGGACCGGTTTACTCGGTTACTCGTGAACAACTGAAGGACTATCGTGTTTCTAACCGCAGATACAGGAATCGTCGTATTGGAGAATTTCTTAAGGAACTTCATCTTACAGAAGGCAGAAATACCGGATTCAAGAAAATATTGGATGCAATCAAAAGGAATGGATCACCTCTACCGGAGTTTGAGACGGATAAAGAACATAGTTATTTTTATTTCAAGAATTTTTGTCCATCCTGATTTTTATTTCAGGCATGGAAGAGGATAAAAGAATTGATGAAACTGAGGTGATAAATTCCGGAAAAGGCAAAACTGAGGTGATAAATGAGGTGATAAATCCTGAAAAAGGCAAAACTGAGGTGATAAATGAGGTGATAAATCCTGAAAAAGGCAAAACTGAGGTGATAAATGAGGTGATAAATCCCCAAAACGGCAAAAACTGAGGTGATAAATCCCGAAAAAAGCTAAAACTGAGGTGATAACTGAGGTGATAAATTCCGAAAAAGCTAAAATTGATGGGATAAATGATGGGATAAAATCAAAACTGTCCAATATCTCAGATAATAAACGTGAAAAAATAGAGGAACTTCTTCTGATTATCACAGGAAATCCTTGTGCAGAAATTGGCTCGATTGCAATGCAACTTGGTGTATCAAGGTCCACAGCGGAAAGATATCTCGCGGAGCTAAGAAGAATGGAAATAGTTAAGAGAGAAGGATCCAATAAGAATGGAAAATGGCTGATACTCTGATTATAAAGCCTATGTGATAGATAAACAGTAATATAATACAAGCACAGCATAGTTAAGAAGGAAGGAGTTGGGAAAAACAATGGAAGCAATACTTTTATGCGGAGGTCTCGGCACGAGACTTCGTTCGGTGGTCTCCGACCGCCCGAAGCCCATGGCGGATATAGCGGGGAAGCCCTTTCTTCATTATCTTGTGAAAATGCTTTCCGAGAGTGGCGTAAAGCACCTGATTTTTGCCCTCGGCTATATGGGGGAGCAGATAGAGGTATACTTTAAAAAGCGGAGAGGAATATGGGCTATCCATATCCTATTCTTATGAGGAAAGTCCCCTAGGAACAGGTGGAGCCATCAGAAACGCTCATTCCCACGTTTCTGCGGAAAATGTCCTTGTTTTAAACGCGGATACTTATTTCCATACGGATTATGAAAGCTTGCTAAGAGAGCAGCTTAAGAACAAGGCAGCCATGACGATAGCCAGCAGAAAAATAGAGGACATCTCCCGCTACGGAGCAATCCTTAAGGATGAAAGCGGACGGATTCTTCGTTGGAACGAGAAAATGAGCCTAAATGAGGAGAAAACACCGAAGCCCGGCGAAATCAACGGGGGAATCTATGTGATGAAAAAAAGCCTCATTGAGAAGATTCCGGAAGGAAAGCAGAGTCTGGAAAATGACTGCATCCCGGCATGGCTAAAGGACGGAGTCTATCTTCAGGCGATTCCCTCGGACGGCTACTTTATGGATATCGGGATTCCGGAAGACTACGCACAGTTCCGGAAAGACATAGAGAACGGGACGATAGAGCAAGAAAGCAGGACAGAATGCTGAAAAAAACCGTATTTTTAGATCGAGACGGAACGATAAACGAAGAAGTCTCCTACCTCCACAGGGCGGAGGACTTCCGTTTTCTGCCCGGAGTGGTGGAGGGCATGAAGCTTCTCTATGAACAGGGCTTTCAACTTGTTGTGATTACGAATCAGGCAGGAATCGGAAGAGGCTATTATACGGAGAAAGATGCAGAACTGCTTCACCGTTATATGAGAGAAGAACTTAAGACACAGGGTATCTTCCTACAAGGCATTTACTACTGTCCTCATCACTTGGAGGGGCTTCCTCCTTACAATACCGACTGTCCGTGCCGGAAGCCAAAGGCAGGGCTCTTTTATCAGGCAGAATGGGATATGCTTTTAGAAGAGAGAAATAAAGAAGATGCTCTTGCCCCCATACGAAAGCCCAAAATCGGCGAATCAATCCAAAGCGCCTACCGGCTGACAGAAAGGGAGTACAAGAAGCTGGAAGAAGAAAACCGCAGTCTTTCCGAGCGAAAGAACTGGCTTTCCTCTTCTTATATGATTGGGGACAAGCTCCTTGACTGCACGGCAGGAGCAGAGTTCGGTGTAAAATCCATACTTCTTGGAACAGGCTACGGAAAAGAAGAGTTGGAGAGAGTTAAAAAGTAGGAAAGCAAGATTTCTCTACTTTCCTACACTTTTTAGATGCGGTAAAAGCGATAGTATAACACCTATCCAAAAAAATACTGCTCTAGCATAAGGCACAGACTATGATAAATCGGAAGATGTAACTCCTGGATTTGGTAGGTTTCCCTAGAAGGCACGATGATGGAAAGGTCGGCCAAGTCTTTCCCCGTCCCGCCATCTTTTTCCGGTCAGTAAAATGCTCTTCACTCCCATAGCCTTAGCAAGCTTTTAAAGCGAATCCCTACATTCTTTGCATTTCCGGAAGTGCTGATTCCGAAGAGAACATCCTCTTTCTTTCCATATCCCAAAAAGGCACTGCGCATAAAAAAAGAGCTTCGTCCTGATCATTGCTGAAAGCGGTATGAAGAGCGGTCTGAGAACTGAAGGAAATCGCGGGAAGCCCTTGCTCCAAGTGTTTGATAAAATAATCCGCCTCCTGCTCTCCGTAAAGCTCTTTTCAAACGAGTTGCAAGCTCAGGCTTGATTTTCTCTTTTTCGCACAAAAGGCCTTCATCAGCTCTCCGACGATGTGATCACTGTCCGACGAGCTTCCGCCGTTACCGCAGAGAAGCAGCTTTCCGCCCTTCAGAAAAGAATCCTGCATGATTGAAAATGCCTCCCATACCTCATCATGAACAGCTTTCAGCACCGGATATCTATCTTCTAAAAATCGTCAATTCCTTATAAGCCTTTTTTCTTCTTGAATATTCATTTTTTTCCTCCTTATCCTTTTAAATCTCTTCTATTTACTCTGCTATTTTCTACTCTTTAACATTTGTTCCACTTTTGCATAGAAAACGAATTGTTCTTGTGCCTTATTGAGCTGAAATCAAAGTAAATCATAGCATAGCTTTCCGGGAAATGGGTGAGGAAAATGATTGAACAGAGATTTTTAATTAATAGGGATTTTGTGGTAATTACTGAAAAGTATTTACTTTGAGCATGGATGGAATTATAATTTTATTACTAAAAAAAGGTAATTAAAAAAAATGGAAAGGAGGAGATGATTTAGTTTGTGAAGGTAACGGAGGTGTCGAACCATTATGAATAATGTAAATAAATATAAAGATATAGTGGTATATCACCCGGGATATTATATAGCAGATATTATTGAGGATATGGGCATTAGTCAGGCTGAATTTGCGACAAGGATGGGAACAACGGCCAAAAACTTTAAGTCAATTAATTCATGCTCAGGCGAATATTTCTAATGACTTAGCAAAGAAGCTTTCTGCAATGACAGGAACAAGCATAGAGCTTTTGGCAGAATTTACAAAAATACCTATGATAAAAAAAGCGGATTGAAATAGAACAGGTGAAGGATATTGACGCGCAGAAAGATGTGATAAAAGAAATAGATTATCAATATTTTGTTGAAGTCGTTGGTTTGCCGAAAGTAAAAAGCATAATTGATCAGATAGCAAAATTTATGTTGTTTTTTTAAAGGTCTCAGATTTGCGAATCATGTTACAGCCTGATTTTTTTGGTGAATTTCAGAACTGCTTCACCACGTAACAGCAAAAAGAATATTATGAATTCCAGGGCTTGATTCAAACGGCTATTAATATTTCGAAGAATATCGATACTAAAACCCTATGATGCAGAAAAATTAAAAGGATATTTGCCGGAGTTAAGAAGTATGACTGTGCAAAAGCCGGAAGAATTTTTTGCCAAGAATGCGAGAAATTTTTTTCCGAATGTGGAGTGGCATTTGTTTTATTGCCACATTTAAAGAATTCCGGAGTAAATGGTGCTGTTAAGTGGGTAACAGAGGACAGGGTCGTGCTTGCAATGAATAATCGAGGACTCGATGCAGATAAGTTTTGGTTTTCTCTATTTCATGAAATCAAGCACGTTCTTCAACAAAAGGTAAAAACTGTATTTGTAAGCAGCACGGCGGAAGAAATGACTGAGATAAATAATAATCTTGAAACAGAAGCAGATAAGTTTGCAACTAACTATTTAATTCCCCCGGTAGAGTATAAAAAGATTAGCTCCAACAAGATTCATTTCGGATAAGGAGATAGTCGAATTTGCTAAATCAATAGGAATTCACCCGGGAATTGTCGCGGGAAGACTGCAACATGAAGGAATCATTGCACAGAATAGATGCTCAAAGCTAAAAGAAAAGTATGTATTGGAACATCAGACATATCGTGCAGGCTGAACTATAGCCTGCACGATTGTTTTATATAGCAAGTAATGTGCAAGAAAACAATAGAACTTAGCTCAAACCTATAACGCAAGTGAATTATACGACATCCCACTTTTGATTCGAAAGAAAGTTGAGCAGAATTTCAAAGGGAAAAAAACTAAGAAAATATTTTCGTCTTTTTAGTTTAAAAAAATTATAAACAAACAAAAAAATCATAATTTTAAAAAAATCGTCACAATTGCCAATTGAAAAGTGAAAAAAACCGGAACAAAAAAATGAGAAAAACCGTTTCTATTACATTTTGAACCCCTCTTAAGCAAGGTCTATTGAAAAAGAAAATGGCACTGATAGAATTTATTACAGGATACGCATTGCTTGGAAAAGAAGCAATCAGAGGGATTTGATTTTTAAATAGAGTAGGTTACAGTGAAGGAACGCCCGCTACATCGAGCCTTTCTGTATTCATGCGGAAAGATTGACTTTCTTACTATTTTGTATGGTATGGAAAATGCGAAGAGGTAGGCGATGGCGATGAAGAATAATAGGAATTATATTGCACAAATGAACAAGGGCATGAAGCAGAAGCTTTTCTATGCTCTTGATAGCTTGTCTTTTGTTCACCGGTTATCATGGTCTTACCATTTCCGGAAGAGCAGAGCAGGAAGAAAAAGAACAGACGAACGAGATCTCCGTCTCCGGTACGCAGGTGAAGGTTCAACTGCTTGGCGAAGATATAAGAAGAGCGGCGAAGGAAGCCATCGAAAAGGGAGATCGAGTAGAAGCTGCGGCTTTACAGGGTTATAGCGGAGACGAGGACTTACAGAAAGAGTATGCAGAGATATTCTCTTCCGAGAAAGAAGTCTATGAGATTCCGCTAGACAGCATTTCCGAAGGACTTTCCGAGAGCCTTGCCGAGGAAGAAGCCGGCTTGCAGGTCTTTGTAGAAAGAGATGCGAAGGACCTTGAGAGACTTGTAAGAAAAAGAAAGCAAAGAAAGCCTGCTTTTCTATGATAAAAATAGCCAGTTGACACAGCTTTTTCCCGAAGAATAATCAGGAAGAAACAAAGGCTACAGTGGAGAAAGAACAGGAAAGCGGAGCGGAGGAAGCTCTTCTGTCCGACAGCAATATTGAAAAAACGGAAAGAAATACAGAACTGACAGGAAGCGAGTTAATCACCTTCCTTTATAAGAACAAAGCAGACCACAGAATCAGCTTCCAGCTTTTCGTTGATGGGAATACATACCCGAAGGTAGTCGTATCCCCGAAGACACAGCTTTTCAAGTCTTTCCTCGATAAGTTGAAGAAAGAAGAGAAGAAGCCGCAGGCAGAGACTACGGTCGTGGCAAGCACGGAAGCAAAAGAATCAACAGTGGAAGAGGAAAGAACTGAGACAGAAGCGACTGAAAGTGCTGAAGAGAAAGAAGAGAGTGAGTCGGAAAGCGCAGCTTCTTCCGTGAGCCTTGTTTCGACAGAGAGTAGTAGTGAAGAAACTACGGTTGCGGAAAGCACAGTAGTAGAGACTGCGGAAGCAGAGAGTGCAGAAGAATCAGCTGAAACCAAGGAGCATACTGCTGAAGGCACAGAAAAAACCGAAGCCACAGAAGAAACTGCAGCGGAAAGTAAAGCTACAGAAGTAGTGAAGGAAAAGAAAGAGAACTTCACCGGCTTCTACAAGAAGTGCTCAGTCACTATGAGGAATTCTTAGGGGAGCTGGAAACTGCAAGATTCGCACAGTATAGCTTAAACGAGCTTGGAAGAAAGAGCCAAAACGTTGAAATCAAAGGCTTTGCAACCGTAGAAGTGTTCTATGATGAAGATGCATTCGATGAGGATGTTGTACTGGAAGCGAAGCGCCTTGTAAAGCCGGAAGAAGAGGGTGAAAAAGAAGGCGAAAAGCTTACAAAAGAGCAGATTAAGCTTATGCAGGACACAGGAATCTACGATGATACCGATTCTTTAGATATTCGCTTTGTTAGCAAGAAAGATCAAAAGGAAGTAGAACCGAAGGACAATAAAACCGTTACAGTTCGTCTTACTTTCGATAAGAAGGCTGTTCCCGAAGAGGCAACTGCAGATACCATTGCGATTCATCACATAGTTGAAGAAGATGGAAAGCCACAGCATGTAGAGACGGTACTTCGCTCTGAAATAGAAAAGAATATGCCGAGGGAAGCTATTGAATCTTCTGATGATATTAAAGAAGAGGGATTTAATACACTTATCACAGAAAATGTTCCTGCAACAGAGGGGAAGAAGGAAGAAAACAAAGAGCATATTACCAAAGAATTTACCGTGAGTTCTTTCTCTGCATATATAGTTCGATGGAATGATGGGGGCAAAGGACTGATTCGTATCCACTTTGTTGACAATGATTTCAGAGAAATTGCTCCTGTTTCATATACGGTGAATAGCTGGCTGGGTAAAGAGGCTCCATATGATTCTACATGGGACTACGGTTCAAGAGGCCCTAAGCCCTATACAATATATGATCGAGACTATTATGGTGAGAATAATCGCTATTTTTTGGATGATAAAACTGTTCAGAATAATCTAAAAAAAGCATTTCCCGGATATAAGTTAAATGGACTGTATGGAATACCGCGTGACTACGCAGGAGAATTGAGGACACTAGATAAAAAGTCAATTTGAAATCAGGCAGTTGAATACTTTTCGTTATCAATTAAAGAAAACGGGGGAGGTTTTCAGCTATAAGGATTCGAACGCAATTCATGATTTTTATTTTGTTTATGATTATTGTGGAAAGAATAAATGTCCAAAAGATATAGATAGAACTATTTCTTATGACAAGTACATTACGAGGAAAGGGCAGATGAGTACGAGCTTACCCTGACCGGACAGGTAAGAGTGCCATTGGATGTACTGTTTGTTTATGATAATACAGGCAATATACCCAATGAAGAAGAGACGAAACAACAGATTATTGGTTTAATGGATAAATTAACCGCAGATAAACATGGTTATGATGCCCGGTTTGCAATAATCAGTATGGAGGGAGAATCAGGTCCCTAAGATAGATGAAGCGCAATTAAAAGAGTATTCTACTGAGCAAAAAAACGGCGAATTCTATAAAAATGATAAAGCTATGAATGGACATGAAATAGCCGGTAGTTTAGGGGATATTGCAGATGGAACGAACAGTCCAGGATTGACCATAGATGATGAAGCATATACAGATGTACGTACCATTGAGTTCAGTAATAAGGAGACAATTGCAGAACGCTTAAATGAACTTAATGGATCAGAACCAAAAGGTCAAGGGGCAAACTATGCGGCGGCTATTAGAGACGCAAAGAGCTTGATGAACTGGGTAGATAAAAAGGACAATCCTGATGTATCAAAAGATGAGTATGGTAATTATATAAGTACTTTTGGGAATTTTGATAGAACAGGAAGCTCGGGGACTACACGAGACAGATATTTACAGTATACGGATATAAGCAAACTGGGTCGCAGCAATGCAAAATCTGTAGTGGTATTCATCGCTGGATCTAATCCAACAAAAGCATATGCAAAAACAGATGGAGTATACGAAGACTATGTGCTTGATAATGGAAAATACTACTTAACTAGAGGGTGGTATAGAAAAGGACAAAGTTTAGGAGCCAGAGAGATTTAAATTATTCCGCTTTAAATGCTGCCTTAGGAGAATTAACCTATTTTTGTTAGTTTGGATGCATTTTTATACTGTGGGCGTAGGAGACCCGAAGAACTGGAATCAACTAAATATTCTTACCGATAAGAGTAAGACTCCTTTTTTACCAGCTGGTGTTGATTGCAAGGCTTTTGATGGACATGATAGTGCGAGTTTAGTAAAAAGCTTTGATGAATTATATCACTACATAGCTGAGCGAAATGTAGGAGTACAAAAAATTAGTATTACAGATACTTTAAGCGAAAAATGTTGATTTGATTGGTTCACCAAAAGGTAGGCTGGTAAAGATGAAGCCTAACAGGATTGAGGAAGAGGAAGAAACCGAGCAACAAGCTTACTGAAGTTGGTCTTAGAGATTTTTGAGGGCAAAAATCATATTCTACAAATAATAATAGAAATCAAAGAAGGACCAATATAGAATTAAATCCAAATGAAGATTTTGTACTTCGTCCCGGCTATGAACTTCAACTTGTTGCTCCTATTAAGATATCCGAGAAAGGAAAGCAAAACTATGCCTATAAGAAGGGTATACGAAAAAGGAGATAAGAGAACAGATTTAAATGATATTTATGAAAAAGCTGGACTGAGAGACGAGACGAAGATGTTTATGGAATTTCTGTGGATAAGGAAGGATTAGCTACAAATGACACAGCATCAATAACTGCATGGTATAGAAAAGCGCCTAATAAATGTAATCAATGTAACTGGGGAAAAACTTTGCGGAAACTATCCAGTACCGATTGTTAGGCTGTTTGAGCAAAAATTGAAACTAGTAAAGACTCTAAAGGGGCTTGATGGAAAGGTTTATGATAGGGGAACTTTACAGATTTCGGTAGAAAGATTTTTGGGAGACATTTACTCAAAATATATGAGGTGGATGAGAATGACCAGATTAAGGGGAATGCAATAGCAGAATTTCCTCTTTATAGAGAACCAAACAATTATAATGAAACTGGATTTTTTTCAACCAAAGTACAGAGGGAAAGTTTTACCTAAATAGGCAGGCAGTTGAGATAGCTAGACATAAAGTAACAAGTAATGCACAGGGTGATTTGACTTTAAGCTATACCATAACGAAAGGTTTACCCGGTTATAAGAAGTATAAAGTTGTTGAAGAGATAAAAAAATCAGCCGAAACAATATGAGTATCAAGAAAAGGAAAGAGGTAAGTGGGTAACTAAGGCGAAATATTATTTCAACAGAAAAGAAGGTGATGAACAAGCATTCAAGTTTAATGGAGATATGACAATTAGCTATACAAATATATATAGTCAAACACCAATGTCAAATATTTCCGTAAAGAAGATAATAAAAAGGAAGTGCAGTCATCAATAATGACAGTACAAAAGTCTTTCGAGTTCTACCTTCTTATGGTGGATGGTTTCGGAAATGCTGTTTCGAAAGAAAAAGCAAAGGATCTAGCAGCTTCTATGGATTCTAAAACTATTAATGCCATGATTGATGGTAAAACAAAGGAAATAACATTGGATGGAACTACGTATGGTGCAATAGGCTTTAAGCTAAAAGATGGTCAGGAGTTGAAATTTATGCTTCCGTCAGATTATAGCTATTTGGTTCTTGAGAAAAAACCCGAAGGATATGGAAAACCAAGTGTTGACTTTCTTCCAAGTGGACAACAAACAGTAAAAGTGGCTGAAAAAGAATCGTATTATATCGCAATGACGCCTTCAGGTGGAGCGTTTAAAGTTAGAGAAGGAGATCTTGTTCAATTTACGAATGTGAAAGACATACCGCCTCTAACCGGCTTAGTAAGAGACCTCACACCTTACCTCTTCAGTATCTTCGGCTTTCACCCTGATGGCAGGTGCATACTTTGCCATCAACAAAAAGAAAAGAAAGGAGATTTAAACCAATCTTTTCTGAATAGGAGATGCAGATTTCAAAATGCATAACTCCAATAAAGGATGTTACGAATGTAATATTCTTTCAAAATAAGAACTAAATCATAGCTTAAGAACTATAACGTAGTTCAATGAAAACCTAATAAAGAATCTCTTCCGATGCAGATACAGCTGCTGATGAAGAACAAAGTTGGAAAAGAACTTCGATTCACCGAATATCGACGAAAGGAGTTGAAATGGCGACTCCGGTGTCTCCAACAGCAGATGCATCTGCATCGGAAGAGAACTTGTTTAGACACGAGTATTATCGACTGGACAAGAAAGAATATAAGGCTTTCAAGCAACACAATAAATCGAAGGATCGCAACCTTCTGTTTATATATCACACAATGTTTCTACTATTTTTTAAAAAGGGAGAGAAAACATGAGAAAGAATTTTAACAAACTCGCAACTCTGGCATTATCCGGAATGATGGTAATGTCTATGGCTATGCCTGCATTCGCGAATCCGGCAAATTATGAGAAGGCGGGGGTCTGGAAGAAGGTACTTTTATACAGACTTAATCACTCCTGCACCGAATACAGCGTTTAAATTTAAAATTACTCCTGCAACAGAAACGGAAGTTACCGTGGGCACTACAAAGTACCAGCTTAATATAGCGCCTGCTACCGCTGTTAAAATTCAGGATGCAGAATTTAATCCGGCTATTGACAAATTTGGAGCGGTGATTGCAGACAAAGATGGAACTCCAGCTCAAGGAAGACAGTTCACAAAGGAAGTTGAAACCAAGTAAAAAGAAGAAGATCTGGGAAATAATATGGATATTTCCTCTTCAATATGGAAGAGGAAAAGACCGGCTATCAAGGCATTAATTATTCCTACGCTAAGTATAAAGTCTTGGTTTATAGAGAGCAGGGAAAAGAACCTAAAGCTTTTGTACAAAGAGCAGATAATGCTACAGGAAACTGGATGGTAAATGCCAAGGTAGATACGATTTACAATAACTACGGAATGCATGTTCCTCCAGTAAATCCGGATCCCAATCCGAACCCGGGCCCAAATCCGGATCCGAATCCGAATCCGAATCCTAACGACACAACACATGATGTTTTGATTAAGAAGGTTCGTAAGGGTAACATTAGCGATAACAAGAATACATTTAAACTTAAGATTTACGTAGAACCGGATAACCAGCCTGCAGGAAAGACTGAGAGCTTTAGCTATCGTGTTGGTCCTGTAGATCCTACTCAGCAATACACTATTTTTGAAGGCGGACAGGCTAATGCAATTACCGTAGACTTAACAGCCGGTGGAGATGGTGTCCACATCGGTGGATTAACAGTAGGCGATAAGGTTCATGTAGAAGAGTTGGATGGCACTTCTTATACAATGGGCGTTGGAAGTAACAATACGAATAGTGCAACCTATATTCAGAACTTAGATGAAACTGCTGCTAGTTTAGCTGCATACAAGACATCTTTTAATTCTATTAAGGATGGCTCAGAAGTTACTGTAACCAATACAAAGAATGGTGTTGCTCCGACCGGTATCATCATGAATGTTGCGCCGTACGCTATGATGCTTGCAGTTGCAGGTGGTTTAGGTGTAGTATTCGTAAACCGTAAGAAGGAAGAGGAATAATTTCCGGACTTTCAATTTAAAACACATCAAAATCTTTCCGAAAAGCTTACTGAGCAAACAAATCTTCTTCTCCAAGCTTAGTGGGTGAAGTAGGAAATTTTGAAGCAGTAGGAATCCCGGGGTTCCCCGGGAGGAATACTGTAATACAGGGTTTGTAGATTATAAACTTTGAATTCTATGGCAAGGAAAAGTCAAAGTTTATTGTGTACACATCGTGTACGGGGAAAAGGAGTGGAAAGGATAGAGAATGAATATAGCAGCGAGAGCCGCCAAAGTGGGAGACAGGATATTATCTTATTTCGCCATCATTCTTATGATGACGATGCTATCCTTCGGCGCTTATTCTCTTTGGGACACCTATGTAACCATGACCGGAGCATTCCTGAAAAATGATTTACTAAAGTTTAAGCCGAGTTTAGACAATCCGGATGAGACTAGGTTAAGTCTACAAGAGTTGCTTGCCATAAATCCGGATACGAGAGGCTGGATAACGATCGATGGAACACATATTGACTATCCCATGGTCCAAGGAGAGGACGATATGGAATATGTCAATAGAGATGTTACAGGAGACTTCTCCCTATCCGGTGCGATTTTTCTAAGCGCAGATAACAAGCCTGATTTTTCAGATCCCTACATGGTGACCTACGGTCATCACATGGAAAATGGCGGGATGTATGGTGATGTTTTAGAATTTGAGAAGAAGGAATACTTCGATGAACATCTAGGCGGAACTTTATTTTTACCGGATGGAAGTTCTAAAAAGCTGGAAATCTTCGCAATGATAGAATGTGATGCGTACGACAGGATGATTTATAACACAAGCAACAGAGAAGGACATATTATGGAACTGGTAGAGTATCTGAAAGAACACTCTACGAATTACAGAGATATCGGGATGAAAGAAGGAGACCAGATTATGGCTCTTTCCACCTGTGTATCGCTATTGACCAATGGTCGAGCAGTTGTTATGGCAAGAGTAAACCCATAAAGGGAGGAGTAACGGAGATGAGAGCGAAAGAGTTTTTTATAAGGGCTGGCAAGCTTCTATCAGCTGTGCTTTTCCTTTCGGTAGGGCTGAGCATGGCTTCACAGGCAATGGAGCCATGTACACTAACGTTTCCCGTGAAGATCAATGTCTCCGGGAATGCCCCGGAAACGACATATCGTGTAAAGATGGAAGCAGACGCTAAAAATCCAAATGCTCCACTTCCCAGTCCGAGTGAAATTGCAAAAGTTGGATCAGGAAACAATCAGAAACATGAAGTGAAATTTGAGATTACGTATACTGAACAGACAAGAGAGGGAGAGGATTTAATCTATAAAATCAGACAGACTACGGAGGCTGCGAACAATTTAGAGCTGAGTAAAGATGAGTATACTGTAATCGTGCAAGTTTTTGAGGATGAGAAAAAGCCCGGATTTTTGAAGGCGGTTTATTGGGTTGGTAAGAAGGATTCTAAAACGAAGAGTGGAGATGTAAGCTTTACAAATCGGTATAACAGAAGCCCGAATCCCGGTGGCGGAGGAGATACTCCTCCCGGTGGGACTACTCCCGGAGGCAATACACCTCCCAGCCCGACACAGCCTACTCCGAAGACACCGGAAGTACAGGGTGAGGTAAGACCTTTTGATCCGGTAAAAGCGATACAGAAAGTTCCTGCGGTTTTTGGAGCAATCAGAAAGGTTGCAACGGGAGACAGTAGTTCTATGGCACTATACGGGCTGTTTGCAGCAACTTCCATGTGTTCCTTATTCTTCTGGGGAATCGGACAGAAAAAGAAAGAGAAGAAAGCCTAAAGGTATCAAGTGCTTCCTTATTTAAACCTTATTTAAATAAGAAGCATAGGATATAAGAAACAAAATGTGTGATACCTTTACAGGGGGGATGGACATCTTTTGGTATAGAGGTATTGAGAAGAGTCTTCGGCGTCGTTTCGACGCCGGGGGCTCTTTGCTGTTTCATGGACTTTAGCCAGTATCAGAGCTGACATTTGAAAAATGTTAGCTCTGATACGAAAAACCACCCGCTATGCGGGTGGGGAACGCTAGTTATACAAAAATCACCTTTCCTTATACAATAAAGTTGTTCAAGCTATATTGCAGAAAAGGAAGGTGATTTATGGCGAAGAAAGAATATGCATTAGCACATACGAAATGGATGTGTAAATATCATATTGTCTTCACACCGAAGTATAGGCGAAAAATAATATATTATCAATACAAGACAGATATACGGGACATAATAGCCCAGCTGTGCAGATACAAAGGAGTGGAGATAATAGAAGGACATTTAATGCCTGATCATGTACATATTTTAGTTAGTATTCCTCCAAAGATAAGTGTCTCTTCATTTATGGGATATTTAAAAGGAAAGAGCGCGTTAATGATATTTGATAAACACGCAAATTTAAAATATAAATTCGGGAATAGACACTTTTGGGCCGAAGGCTATTATGTCAGTACGGTTGGACTAAATGAAGCCACAATAAAAAAGTATATTCAAGAGCAAGAGAAACATGATATCGCTCTGGATAAACTTAGTGTTAAGGAGTATGAAGACCCTTTTAAGGGTTGATGTGAAGTGGTACCAATACCCCTTTTATGGGGTAGTGACGAGTCAAAAAGCAATATGGCTTGAATGGAGCTGTGGGAAGTCAAAACTTCCCATAGCCTCAATGAAAGCCAGCGCCTTTAGACGCTGGCCTAGTAACAGGGGCTTATAGCCCCCGAGCAAACCACCCGTTTGACGGGTGGTTATGATTGTTTTTTCTTCCGGATGATCCGCTTATCGGGGGGGTTATTTGCTTTCCGTAAGCCAATCCACTATATATAGGAGTTCTATACCCTTTATGTTTCCGCTATCTTCATAGCGTCCTGTAATCAGTACCTTCGGTGATTGTCGGGAATCTGCAGTAGATTATCCGTTTCGTGGGTATTGCTTGGTAGTCGGTAGCAGACTTGGTAATACTCGACGCTTCCATTCTTTCTTGCTATAAAGTCAATTTCCTTCTCTTCCAGTCTTCCGACATCGACGGTATAGCCTCTACGGAGCAATTCCATAAAGACAATATTTTCCAAGCGATTTCCGTAATTGCATTCCTGGAATCCTACTGCTATGTTTCTAAGACCGTGATCCACCATAAAATACTTTGCATTTTGTCGTAAGTAAGCTTTTCCACGTAAATCATAAGGCATTGCTTCATAAAACAAAAAGGCTTCCTGTAGTAAGTCCAGATATTTTCCTACAGTATGATAGGAAATGGATAGTTTCTCGTGGGATAAAAGATTGGATATCTTTGTGCTGCTGATCATCTGCCCGGCATTATCGGCTAAAAAAAGAAACGATTCTTTTCAGCGCGAAGGTATCTCGAACATTTCCTCTGCTTGCAATATCATTTAAAAGTATGGAGTCATATATACCTGAGAGAATACCGGACTTCAGCTCTTCGTTAGAGAGAATGACTCGGGAAGTCCTCCGTACTTTTCATATTCTTTATAGGCAATATCCGTTTCTCGTGTATTTAGGGGAATTCTTTCGCCTCCAGAAACTCATGAAAGGAAAAAGGATATACAGGGATTTCTACATATCTTCCACTAAGCAGGCTTGCTAACTCTCCGGACAATAGCCTTGCGTTAGACCCGGTAAGAACTATATCGCAGTTATAACTTACCCGAAAACCGTTGATGACCTCTTGCCATGCATCGACATATTGGATCTCATCAATGAGAAGATAAAAAGTGTTCCCGTCATCAGGACAGAGACGCTCCAGTAAAGTGCCTAAATCCTCCTTTGACTGCACGTTTCGATAGGCATAGGCCTCCAAGTTAAGGTATACAATATGGTCAGAAGGAACGTTCTCGCTCTCCAGGTACTCCTTATACTGTTTTAATAGTACAGACTTCCCGGAACGACGAACTCCGGTAATAATTTTAATGAAGTCGGTATCTCGAAAGGATATTAACTTACTTAGATACTGTGTTCTTAAATACATAAATCTCCTTTTCTCCGCTTGCTTTACTTGAAAAGACTTAGAAAGGATCTAGAAAGGACGGTGCAGGTAAGAATCTTATTCTTATATATTTTTGCAAGCCTGTTCTTATAGTAGTACAGAATTATACTTCTGTAAATTGGTAAAATATGAGATTTATAGAACTATAATTCTGTAAATTGAAAGCATTTACAATGAATAGAATTATAGTTCTGAAAACTAGAAGTATTTACAATGAATAGAATGATATTTCTGCAAAAATAAAAGATAGGAACAAGTATAAATCGCTATAACGCCTTATAATGAAAAATAATGCGTAATTATGATATTTTATTCATATGGAAAGCATCATGGCTTGTTAAATAGTGCGGTGTGAAATGAAGCAAAGAATCATTGGAGAAAAAGAAGAGGGGGGGAAACATGGCTTTAACAGTAGAAAAGGGACGCCCGGAAAAAAGTGAAGGAAGAAGCAAAAAGGAACTTGCGGTTTATGATTATCTGGATAAACTGGGGATTTCTTATGAACGGGTGGATCATCCGGAAGCGCATACCATGGAAGATTGTGCCGTGATTGAAGAGGCATTTTCCGCAAGAGTATGCAAAAATCTCTTTCTTACGAACAGTAAGCACAGCTTTTACTATCTTCTTATGATGCCGGGCGAGAAGGTATTTAAGACAGCGGAGTTGTCGAAAGCAATCGGCTGCGGACACCTTTCTTTTGCGGATGGGGAGGAGATGGAGCGGGTACTGGGCTGCACTCCGGGATCGGCCTCTGTCTTCGGTTTAATGCATGATAAAGAGGACTTGGTGGAGCTTCTTGTGGATAAAGACTTAATGAAAGAAGAGTATCTCTGTGCTCATCCCTGCTACAATATTGCAACATTGAAGCTGCGGACTAAAGACATTTTCACAAAGTTCTTAAAGGCGACGAAGCATTATAAGACGGAGGTGAGTTTGAAAAGGGAGGGTAGGCCTATGAATAATTTAGTTAACAATCTCCATGCAGATGTTTATGCAAAATATTAAAATACTAATGGAGAATGCAAGAACGGATGTAGGAAGCAAGTCAATAATATATTGGTAAAAACCTATTGGGAAATAGGGAGAATTATTGTAGAAGATGAGCAAGGTCATTCAGATAGGGCCGGGTATGGCAAGAGCTTGATAACAGATTTATCTAAGAAACTTACAAAAAGAATATGGTAAGGGATTTTCAAGGTCTAATTTGCAAAACATGAGGAACTTTTATTTGATCATATCCAATTTGCCAGACACTGTCTGGCAAATTGAGTTGGTCGCATTATTTAGAACTTCTATCTATTGAGGATAAGAGTAAGCGTAGCTTTTTACGAAAAAGAAACTGTCAATGCAAATTGGTCCGTAAAGGGAATTAAAAAGACAAATAAATGCATCGTTATTTGAGAGATTATTGCTATCAAGTGGGGATGCAAATAAAGAAAAAGTATTAGATCTTATCCTTC
>BNJU01000189.1_pt1 | contig 56488 bp, 82 predicted proteins | sample 8539281 | NCBI WGS metagenome assembly BNJU01 (sample SAMD00202456, study PRJDB9452) | human saliva metagenome | isolation source: human saliva | place: Japan
GCAGCAGCAGCAGCGGGACAGCGCTTTTAGAGAACACAAACATGGACGAGACAGTGCTTTCACTGATGAAAGTACAGATGGAACAGCGCTTCCAACAAGTGAAATTACGAGATGAAGCGGAACCTTTAGGAAGTACGGAAATGGAGACCTACGCCGCAAGTGGCAACACATTTCCTATGGCAGCTGCATTAGACACCTCTGAAAGCACAGGCAATCAAATTGATGATGCTTTAACAGATATCAAGTTATTGATAAACGGAGATGAACATAAACCTGTACAGGACGGCTCCACTTTAGCCAGTTATCTGAAAACAGTAAAGTTTGAAGCCACAATCCTGGCGGATAAAATCAAAAATGTAAAAAAAGGAGACTATATCTCCATCAAACTCCCGCAAGAATTAAAGTCTCAGGACACCAACTTCGTCATTAAAGGGAAGATAAAAAAATACAAAGGAAACTAAAACCATAGTCACGGAAAAAATATATCGAGGCCAATAAAGAGATTCGTATCACGTTCACAGAGGAAGCAGAGCACTACAACGGTGAAGACGGAACTATCTTCTTCAATACGTCGGTAGATACATCCGTTGTAAAATCCAGTGAAACAAAGCCGTTTCTTGAAATTACAGTAAACGGGAAAACGAAATATACAAAAACAAATATCCATTATGATATTCAGGAGATGGATTCGAAGTCAGTTTTTACAAAGATAGTGCCAAGAATATCGTTTCTTTTAAAGATCTGAAAGGCAATACACAACCTTATCCTCTACATTGTCTCGTTGGATATGCGACACATTGAAAAGCAGGAAGGCGTCGAAAAATATAAAGATGTAGTTTTAACCGATAGCTTACAAAGTAATAAACTAACCTATTTTGATATAAAAGATTACGAAAACGACCTTTCCGAGGAGCAGAAAAGATTTACAAGCCTCAGTTTCTGAAGGAATCTGGCGTTCCGGAACAGAGGAAGGAAACACTTGGAAGAATGCCGAGAATGACGAAGAAAAAGCGTGGCAAGCATTGGAAACTTCGCAGTAAGGGTAATAACAATTTAGACGATCCCGAAAAAGGAGAGTTCGATTTTAAATATACAGATGATAGCAGACGAAGCTTCACTTATTCGCTGGGAGACCTGGAGCCGGATGATGGGTACTATATCACCTATTATGCGGAGATTAACGGCGGTTTCGCAGATAAAGATGAGTTTAAGAATCAGGCAAAACTAAACGGAACGGGAGTTTCGAGAGACGGAAATGAAAATAAATACATCATCAGTGATGCGGGCGGAAGCTTAAACGGCAGCCATTTCTTTAACATCAAAATCCAGAAGACCGACGAAAACGGAATCTCTTACAAGGCGCTAAATTCAAAAATTGTAAAAACGGTAAATAAATGGCTAATGACCATTACTTCGGACGATAACGGCATCGCAGAACTGAATAATGTTTCCAAGGCAAACTATACGGTACAAGAAATAAAAGCACCGGAAGGTTACGTTGAGGATCCCAAGACCTACGAAATCGATGAGACGGATTTTGAGAAGCCCACCGCGAGCAACTCTACCATCACTTTGACTATCAAAAATAAAAAGAAAGAAGTGAAGAAAAAGAGCACAAGCTTTTCCGTAGAAAAGAGATGGGTTTTAGACCCGAAACTTGCCACAAACAAACCTGATAAGGTTAAGGTTTCCGTTTTAAAAAACGGGCATGAGGATGAGAATCTTACGGTAGAATTATCCCAAGAAAACGGCTGGAAAGCATCCTTCTCCAATCTTCCGAAGGAAGATGCCAACGGGCATGAAATCGTATACACCGTTTCCGAAGCGGAATTAGCCGGATTTAAAGCCGCTATCTCCGGAACCGATGAGAACAAATTCACCATCACGAACTATAACGGAGGAAATGTCGTTATCCCGGTTACAAAGAAATGGAAGGGAAGCGGAGCACACCCTGATCACTTAAATGTTCAGCTTTGGGCTGACGGAGAGAAGGTAGCCACCTATACCTTAAACGAGGCAAACGCTTGGCAGCACAGCTTTGATATGCCGAAGTTTAATGCAAACAGTAAAGAAATCCGTTACACCGTTACCGAGGACAGTGTTTCCGGCTATACTCTAAGTAACGAGGACAATCCGGCTACCGGCTATGTGAACGTCTTTGTCAATACAAAGAACGACGTTCCGCCTACAAGTCCCAACGGAGGTGGAAACGGCGGCGGAGGAAATGGCGGTGGCGGAAATCCGCCGAAGCCGAGTCCCAATACACCCGGTACTCCTACAGAGCCCACTCCCGGAAATGTCTTGGGAAAGAATCGTGATCCCGAAAGCAATCCGGAAACAGTAGCTGCTGTGCTTAGTGTAGACAAGACCGTCCCTTCCGTTTTGGGAGCAGGACGAGGATTTGTAAAAACGGAAGATGCTTCCCGGATGCCGATCTACCTTTTATTCTTCGCTTTATCAGCTTGCGGCCTTACGGCAACGGTTCTTTATGATAGAAAAAGGTCAAAGAGATAAAAGATAAATCTCCATTCCAAGTAATACTATAAAAAAACCGACAGAAACGGCATAAGCCGGGACTGTCGGTTTTTAGAGTTATAGGACAAAACGTGTTGATGGCTAATCCCAATCAATGAATGTTTTATTCTCGTTATGGAGATCGCTCCACACAATAGCATCACCCCAAATGGAAAGGCTTTTTCTAACCTCTGTTTCTCATTCATCTTTTTATAAAGCCTTGCAATGCTTTTTATCTGTTGGCATTATATTTAATATTTCAGTCGAAGAAAGCGGCTCTGGAGAGTGCATATAGCACCACCAGAAGACCGCTTTTATTCTTCTTTCTATCGATAACCCTCTATGATTTCTTAGCATTTCCCTTAGACGTGAATTAATGCCACCCTCTATTCTATTATTCGTTGATGGCGTAGAAAAACTAGTAGTTAATTCATCATCAAGATATGTAAATAGAGTATTCTCTCGAATGAGTCTTAGTAAGGACCTTTCTGCTTTTAGTAGTCTTTCATGTGTTGGTCTTTTATTCCCATACTCATCTATAGTCATTGCACTAAGGAATTCCTGGTATTTCTTAATCCAGTCCACAAAGCGTTTCACCCAGTTTCCACCTTCGTTTTTGTTTTCTATTTTTAAGAGATCTTTAGCCAAAGAATAAAGTTCTATACCCGCCATAGTATTTGGCCTTGAAGTTGTATAACGTTTTATCTGACAGAACACATGGAATATACACCTTTGATGCTTGGCATTAGGCCATATTTGCTTTAGTGCTTTTCCAAAGCCGGTTCCCCCGTCTGAAACAACCATTCTTGGTTCTGCTATACGCTTCATAAGAGCGATCCATGCACCTGCATGTTCATATCTGCAGAGGTAACATCCAAGCACATTTTTTTCATCACAGCAAATGAGTATACATGCCTTTCGCCCAAGATATATACCATCTAAAAATAAGACATCCCCGGAGATTTCTATCTTAGGAGGCATTGTCCATATATCCCAAAATTTAGCAGTTTTTCTTCTGAAACTCCTTCCTTCTCCAGGCATGGTGGATTGTGCCTCTTTGCCGAATAGCCACTCTAAAAAGCTCTTCAATTCCTTTGAGTTATTATCAATCTTATGCGTGAAAGAACTCTTACATGCTTTGCATAACCACCTTTGAGAGCCGGCATTGGTCTTTCCTGATTTAACACATTTCTTTCCGCAAATAGGGCAATTTATTTGATTCATTTCATCTTCCTCCAAGGAGTATGGTTTCAAGGAAGATTAAACCCTCTTAACTCGTTACTGCACAAGGACTTACAGCATTTTTATCAACACGTTTTGTCCACCCTTAAAGTTGTTTTGAAAAAGATTGAACCGCCCTACAGCCTTTATTTATCTAGCTGTAGAGCGGTTTTCATCAACACGTTTTGTCCTATAACCCGTTTTTTACAACTTCTCTTCTTCCCTATTCTGAACAAGTTTAATAGTTTGCAATTCTCTATGCAAAAAAACTTCCTATCCAAAAAAATATTTATAGTTTAAGGAATCTTTACGGCAGGGAGGTATCTCTTTCCTTTGCCTTTCAGAGTAGGGGCGAAGTCCGACTACACCAAAGGCTATCTCTTTAGTTTTCCTTCTTTTTAAAAACATTTTTTCCATAAACAGAAAATCCGAAAAGGGAAACGGCACTAAGTGCAAAGAGTAAAGCATAAACCTTCATCGCACTCTGATCTTCTGTTGCTACAGCAGCTCTCCCCTTTACAGCCGGTCTACTTTCTCCTAGAACTTCCCCGCTCTTCTCTGTTTCTCCTACTGAAGGACGAGTCGCTCCGTGCACCTCACCGGGTCTGTCAGGAGTAGAAGGAGGTGGATTATTTCCTCCATTATCTCCGGGGTTATTCGGTGTATTTCCACCCGGAACTCTCGGTCTTCCTCCACCGCCGCCCGGAGGGGTATTTCCTCCACCGTCCGGATTGTTTGGAGTATTGGGATCCGGAGTGTTCATAATCTTGAATCCATTGTCCGAATCCCCTGAATATTTAGCCGTATAGCCAGAAACCGCTACCTCCTTAACTGTGTAGGCAATCTCTCCTCCTGCAGCCTTATTCTTTGGAAGGTTTGAGAAAGATGCCTTCCAGTTGTTATCAGCAGACAGCGTCACTTTTTTTATTCGTCTCTACACTGTCTTCCCAAAGGACAACCTCTACTGCAGGGTAAGGTTGTGCAGGATTTGGATCACCTCCCACTTCTTTTCTACCGCAATATCTCTTGTTGCAGGCTTCGGAGCTTCCGGCTTTTTTTTGTTTACAATCTTCTTTATTACCGTACTATTTTCATTGCCTACGCTATCCTGTAAATCCTTTTTGCTAACCTTATATTCATCTTTGTCTAAAAATATAGCCATCCAGTTTCTTTTGTTTCCTTGATTGTATAGTTTCCAAGTCCAACTGCCCATCCCGCAGTACCGTCAGAACCTGTAGTTACCGATTTTATGGTAACATCACTTCTATCATCATTTGTGATAGAAAATTCAACACCGGAGAGCGGATTATCATTCTCATCTACCTTTTTAACGATAATGTTAAAACCAGTACCATTTAAACTTCCAAAACCAAAAGTTCTTTCGTTTTTCCGATTAACCGTCTTTTCGTCGAGATTCTCCGCTTTAATCGTGGCATTGTTTTCGAAAAGCTTTTGACCTACGGGCTTTTCCTTGATTTCAACAAAATAATGATACTCCAAACCATCATTGTATTCTAAGTCACCCAATTTATATTCAAACGCTCTATCTCCCTCTAAATAGCTTAGTTTCTCAAAATCAATGGACTGCTTCGGTGCGGCTTGTTTGTCTCCATATGTTCTTACTGCCCAATCCGGTCCCTGCTCTGTGGCACCATCCGGATCCGGTTGAAAGACTTTGTTTGAATCTTTCGATCCGGATACCCATGTTCCTCTATACATATAGGGCATATGATTATTCTTATCCGTTTCACTCTTCCATGGAATATCCGAATCCTTTTTAACATAGCTTAAATCCGTACTAACAAGCTGATCCCCTATAACCACGTTAGTGAACTTAGTAGGTGCAAGTTGATTTTTCTCCAGTAAAGTTCTGCCATTTACATTGATATAATAGTGTATGAAATAGTGGTATACTCCATTCGCATCCTCATACGGTGTGATTTCACGAATCTGCTTCCAAAACCCCGGTTCCGAGCTCTTCCCTACACCTTGATAATTTAATGTACCGTTATACAGTATTTTTTGTTCACTCTTGATTACAATAGGGAGATTTCCCTTATCTTTTTTCTTTTCCGAGTTAACTTGCATCCCAAAGGTAAAGTGTCCATTTCCACCGCTATAATTTTCCATCGATTCATCATACACAAGTTTGAATCGATTTTGGCCTTGTTCATACTTTGCAACAGCCATTGTACTACCATCGGCACTTGTGATAGGAATCTCCAATACGGAACTCGGCTTTAAAGCATCCGGAAGCTGAATATAGCTAAAGTTACCTTTTTTAATCGTTTTATTCTGTACATTCAACTCTGCCTTAAATATAAGCACGGTATTGGGAGCTATAGGTGTAGTTGCAGTAAGCTCCTTTTCAACTCCACCTTCCATATACGTAAGAGATTTAAAATCTACCGCATCTTGAATCTCCCCGTCACTGCCCGCTCCTAAAAGTACTGCCTCCATTGCCATGGATAAATCGAAATCTTCCGGAAGCTCTCCCTCAGGGCTAAATTCGTCCAGTCTTCATTTCCCTCTGAACTATCCATTTCTACAGCATCCTCATGTTCTGTAGAAGCGGTCAAATTCCCGGAAGCTTCCTCTTCAGAAATTTCAGAAATTGCAGCACCTTCCACGTTAGGAGGATTGTCTGCGCGTACAACAGAAAAATCCCTGCCAAAGCATAGCTACAGAAAGTAACAATGCCAGCAAGTTTCGCTTTGCTTTCATTTTTTTCTTCTCCTTCAATATTATATTTACAAGTTTTACCCCGCGACATATTACCATATATTTATCTAAATTTAAATAAATAATTAATAATTCTTCTTAAATTTTTACTTTCTTTTCTTTTATTGTTTCATTGTAATAAATTATGAACTTTTTTTGAAGATTTTTAATATAGACAATCCTCCCCTCTTTCCCGGTACAATTCCTCCTATTTTCATTTTAGGGCACTGTTTCAAGCTTTAATCTTTGCTGTGGGCTGCATTACTGCTTGCAGAAGAAGGGTGGTTCCAGCTATAGTGTAGGTAAGACAAATTATAATAAAAATTTGTAGAAGGGAGGTAATTCCTATGCTTGCATTAAATGGTTATTACGACGGAAAACAAATACAAACTTTTGAGCAAGTTCACGCCAAAAATCAAAAAGCTCATCATTACCGTGTTGGATGAGTTCATTGAGGAAAAACCTCAAAAAACTTCTATCTCAGCAAGAGGTTCCTTGTCTAAATATGCCAATCCCAATTTATGGACCAAGGAGAAATCCGCTTGGAAAGAAATGGCAGGAAAAAAACTTGGACTTTGTAGACTGCATATTATATGCATATAGTTATTTTAAACGCTATGATATATTCAGCTTTGATAAGAAGCTAAACAAACTCTTAGATACTATCTAATTAATAAACAAACTATATTGTATCTCCGACAAATCCCGCAGAATCTTCTCTGCGGGATTTTTCTTTGTACTGCAAAAATGCAATTTTTTTCAGTAAAATCTAAGGGACTTTGTATACAAAGAGGATTGTGTAGTCAAGGGATTACTATGGATGAAATCGAGCTGAGAGCTCACGGAAAGATAAATCTTTCTTTGGATGTGTTGGGACGAAGGAATGACGGCTATCATGAGTAAAGATGATTATGCACACAGTTGCCCTTCATGACGGTATTTTTTTATAAAAAGAGAGAGAAAGAGGAATCCGGATGGAATGTAATCTCCCCTCTACCCACAAATGAAGAGAATCTCATGGTTAAAGCCGCAAAGGCTATTATGGATGAGTTCTCCATCGAAGAAGGATTAAAGCTTTACGGCTCATGAAACGTCTTCCTGTTGCTGCCGGTATAGTGGAGGCTCTGCTGATGCTGCTGCGGTGTTTCACGGGATAAATCAACTCTTCCATCTGAACTTAAGTACAGAGGAACTGGAAAAGCGTGCTGTAAAGCTCGGTGCCGATATTCCATTCTGCCTGCATAAAGGTTGTTATCTTTCGGAGGGAATTGGAGAAAAGCTCTGTAAACTTCCCTCTCTTCCACCCTGCACCATCCTTTTGGTAAAACCTGCATTTTCCCTATCTACAAAGTTGATTTATGAGAATCTTCACTTGGAAAATATCACTGACGCAGAACATCCCGATGTAGACAGAATGATTAAGGAATTGGAAAGTGGATCTTTGGAAGATATTTGTGCGCTTAGCGGCAATCTCTTGGAGAAAGTCAGTATTTCTCTCAGGCCGGAAATTCAAGTATTGAAGGACTTTTTTATAAAGGAGGGCGCGCTGCTTTCCCTTATGAGCGGATCCGGTCCAACCGTTTTCGGTATTTTCCCGGAAAAAGAAAAGGAAAAAGCGAAAATGATACTTCAAAGCCTTCGTAGTGGAGAACATAAAGATCTAATTGAGAATGCCTGGATTACAGAGGCTTATGCTTAATTAAGACAAAGAGAGTTTCCACTTTATGGCATACATATAATAGATAGATAAAAACTCCCTATTAGCGCATCAGACATAACTGCAAATACCCCATTCAATATAGGAAATGTTTTTTAAAGGAGGATAGTATGGGTAGCGATTTCACAATCAATATGAACGAATATCTCCCGCTTCGGGACTTGGTTTTTTAACACACTTCGGCAGGCAATCCTAAAGGGGAGTTGAAACCGGGCGAAAGGCTCATGGAGATTCAGCTTGCAGAAAAGCTCAGGGGTGTCCAGAACTCCCATTCGCGAAGCGATTCGTAAGCTGGAACTGGAGGGCTGGTACTCATGATTCCTCGGCGTGGAGCTGAAGTCGCAAAAATCTCCCATAAGTCCCTACAGGATGTTTTAGAGGTACGCGGTGCACTGGAAGAACTCGCTACAGACCTTGCCTGCCAGCGCATCACCGAAGAGCAGTTACTGGCGCTTCAAGAGGCGGAAAAACATTTTTAAAAAAATCGTGGAGACCGGTACGGAGATGGAGATTGCCGAAGCCGATGAAGCTTATCACGATATCATTTATACCGCTACCGGAAACAAGCGTTTAATTCAGATGATTAACAATCTCCGGGAGCAAATGTATCGTTACCGCTTGGAGTATATTAAGGACGAAGCGCAGCGCGGAACCCTGATTAGCGAGCACGAAAAGATTCTGGAAGCCATCCGCATTCGAGACATCATTCGTGCAAAGTACTTTGATGAAGGAGCATATTGATAATCAGGAAATTACCGTATCCAAGAATCTGAACGAAGCGGAGGAGCGCAGTAGACAGTCTGCAAAAACGTTAAATCAAGAAATACAGTATTGTTTGAAAAGTAAGAAATATAATCCTTCTCTGAACAAAGAATTTTTAACAATTGTATTCTATAATGGATAAGTCTCTAAAGGCTTTTTTCCAGGAAGGAGCACAAAATGAAGAAAAATTGTATTATTGATAGGAGTAGTCGGTTTACTTGGTCTGATGGCTTTGCGCGAAGAAAGCCACTACGGAAACGACAAAAGCTGCTGAAGTCTCTACGGAAATCAAATCCGGGGACGAAGGCGAAAAAAAGGATACAGAGTCTAAGGACGGTACGGAAAAAGCAAGTGAAGTAGAGAATGAAGCAAAAGGGAAGGAATCTGGCAAGAAAGAAAAGAAGGATTTAACCGTAATCAACGGAACCATTACCGATGCCGCCATGTTTAGTGTAAGCATCCAAGGAAATGACGGAAAAGATTACGAGCTGACAAAGACCGAGAAAAGTGATCTTTCCGGACTCTCACAGGGTATTGAAATCGGCACCAAGGTTGAAGTAACCTTCGATAAGGATATGAACATCATCTCCATGGTTGATCCGGGGAAATAAGCGGATAGGAGGAATTGTCTTTTACAAAATATAACACCTACTCCATTATCCGGATAAAGCGTTTGGAGACGTCGGCACTTGCAGAGAGCAAGCTATGCGAAGCTCGATGCTTAGTGCCGCTACGTAAGTAATACTTTTCATCAGAAAAGTATTACTGTTCATGACCAGATTCTTTTAGAATCTGCTTTGCGAAGCAAAGTGAGTAGTGAACCTCCTAGTTCACTACTCAGTCCTCGGAACCGAGCGCGAGCGTCTTTAGACGGATAATGGAGTGGGGTGTTTATTGATTATACAAAACGACTTCTCCGCTCCTTCTCGTCTCTGCCATAAGAATCAACCTTTGGTTCTTTGAGCCCCGGAAGAGGAGTGTGATGTCTTTTTCCGCTTCTATAAAGCGTCCGTCCACAAGGACGGTGAGGTATGAAAAGAGCTCTTCGAGCTCTTTTTTTTCTTCCCCTTCTCTACTAAGAAGCTCCTCGTAGGTGTAGCCGGAGTAGCACCAGATGTCCTTTTTCGGAAGTCTTTCTTTCATTTTCCGAAGGAGCGGTAAAAGAGCATGAAGATTCGCAGGATATAGAGGCTCTCCGCCAAGGAGACTCAAGCCCTGAATCTCCGCCTTGGAAACAGCCTTAAGAATCTTCTCCTCCACTTCCTCCGTATACTTTTCTCCATATTCATAATTCCAGGCAATCTCGTTAAAACAGCCCGGACAGGCATGAGGACAACCGGAGACAAAGAGACTGACTCTTATCCCCTAGCCCATTTGCCACATCGAAAGATTTGATTTCCGCGTAGTACATGATTTTTCTTCCCCTAAAAGATAAGAACATCCACAGTGATGTGTATATTGGAATCAGGGGTAATCTGAGCCCGTCAGTACTTGCTGAAAGCAAGCGTTAGCGACGCTTGAAGCTTAGTACTTTAAGGACAGACTTTTCATCAGAAAAGTCGTCCTGTAACAGACCAACTTCCGAAGGAAGTTGCTTTGCGAAGCAAAGTGAGCAGTGAGTAACAAAACCACTGCTCAGTTAGGCGAGGTTAGCGAGAGCGTGCCCCTGTTTCAATATACACATCATGTGGAAGCATAATTTTATGAGCAGAAACAAAGTCTACAGATGCAACACCCGATCCTTTATCTCCTGTGTTCTTCCCTGATTCCAGAACTGCGTTCCGATATAGCCGCAGGTTCTTCTTGCCACGGAAAGCTGTTCCTGATTCGTATTCCCGCAGTTCGGGCAGCGCCACTGGAGCTTGCCGTAGCTGTCTTCGATAATCTGAATCTCTCCGTCAAAGCCGCAGGCACAGCAGTAATCGGACTTGGTATTCAGCTCCGCATACATGATGTTCTCATAGATAAACTTCATAAGACTCAGTACCGCCGGAATGTTGTTTTGGAGATTCGGTACCTCCACATAGCTAATTGCGCCGCCCGGAGAAAGCTTCTGGAAATCCGCCTCAAAGGAAAGCTTCGAGAAGGCATCGATTTTCTCCGAAACGTGTACATGGTAGGAGTTCGTAATATAGTTCTTGTCCGTCACCCCGGGAATCTCCCCAAAGCGCTTCTTTAAAGCCTTTGCAAACTTATAAGTAGTGGACTCCATCGGGGTTCCGTATACGGAGTAGCTGATATTCTCTGCCGCTCTCCAGGTCTTGCAGGCCTCATTCAGCTTTTCCATAACCTTTAAAGAGAACTCCCTTCCCTGCTCTGTCGTATGAGAAACGCCGAGCATACGGACACACATCTCGTAAAGCCCTGCATAGCCGAGAGAAATGGTGCTGTAGTTGTTAAAGAGGAGCTTATCGATGGTCTCTCCCTTCTTCAGTCTTGCGAGTGCGCCGTACTGCCAAAGAATCGGTGCCACGTCGGAAACCGTGCCGAGGAGTCTCTCATGACGAAGACGAAGTGCCTTATGGCAAAGCGCGAGGCGCTCATCCAAAATCTCCCAGAACTTCTCCATATCGCCCTCGGAAGAGCAAGCCACATCCACTAAGTTGATGGTTACTACACCCTGATTAAAACGACCGTAGTACTTGTGCTTTCCATTTTCTCCGAGTCCTTCTTTGTCTTCCGTAAGGAAGGAACGGCAACCCATACAAGGATATACGTCTCCTCCCTTATACTCTTTCATCTTCTTTGCGGAAATGTAGTCGGGCACCATCCTCTTTGCCGTGCACTTTGCGGAAAGTTCGGTCAAATAGTAATAGGGAGAGTCTTCAAAGATATTGTCCTCATCCAAAACGTAAATGAGCTTCGGGAAAGCAGGGGTAATCCATACGCCCTTTTCATTTTTTACCCCCTGCATTCTCTGGCGAAGCACCTCTTCAATAATCAGGGCAAGGTCATCCCGTACCGGTCCCTTCTCCACTTCATCAAGGTACATAAACATCGTCACAAAGGGAGCCTGTCCGTTACAGGTCATAAGGGTAATCAGCTGATACTGGATAGTCTGGATACCGCTCTTGATTTCTTCTCGTAAGCGGCGGTTCACGATTTTAGTGATGATTTCCTCATCCATGCTTTCACCGGTTTCTTTTCTCTCCTCGATGACAGCTTCTCTTATCTTCTGTCTGGAAATGTCCACAAAGGGCGCTAAGTGGGAAAGCGTAAAGGACTGTCCGCCGTACTGGTTGGAAGCCACCTGTGCCACAATCTGCGTGGTTACATTGCAGGCGGTAAAGAAACTGTGCGGCTTCTCAATCATCGTTTCGGAAATCACCGTACCGTTCTGTAGCATATCCTCCAAGTTAATAAGATCACAGTTATGCTCCTTCTGCGCATAGTAATCGGAATCATGAAAATGGATCATGCCTTCCTCATGGGCATGCACAATATCTTCCGGAAGTAAGAGTCTCCTGGTTAAGTCCTTGGAAACCTCTCCCGCCATATAGTCTCTCTGTGTGGAGTTGATAACCGGATTCTTGTTGGAGTTTTCCTGCTTTAACTCTTCATTGGCCTGATCAATGAGTGCCAAGATATCGTCGTCCGTGGAGTTCGCCTTTCTCGCCATCTCTCTCTTATAACGATAACGAACATACTTCTGCGCCACCTCATAGCCGCGCATCTCCATGATGGCGGTCTCTACCATATCCTGAATCTCTTCAACATTTACGGCATAGCTTTTCGCCTGAATCTTCTTGACCACACTGTCCGCCGCAGCCTGAATCTGGAAGCTGTTTAACTGAAAGATGGGATCTACCTCATGATTGGCCTTCTCAATAGCATGAACAATCTTTGAGACATCAAACTTTACTTCTTTTCCATTTCTCTTAATGACATTCTTCATGAGTAAAACTTCCGTTTCCATATTTCCCCTATCCGTGAAAAAAAGCCGGAAAAGATGATTTTCCAGGCTTTATGAATCCTTAAACTTGTATGTGTCGCTTGCCCTTGTTTTCAAAAATGAACATGATATTGTTTTTGAATTTTTGATTCCGCACTACATATTGTGTTTTCGCTCCTTATCATACGACAAAAGCTCCATTTTTGAAAAGGGAAATCCTATAAAAATAAATACAAAAAGAGGAAAATTTTTATACACTTTTTCCTCTTTCAAATTAAAACTCTGCATCCCTTAAAGGATCGTCTTTAAGAACTCAAAAAAGGCTGTAAAAACATAATTATAAAGATTTTTTTACAGCCCTGATAAAATTTACTTAAAGAAATTAACCGGATTATAGCTCTTTTCATTCCGTATTGTTGTGCTTTCCTCATGCCCCGGAAAAACCAAGGTATCATCCGGAAGCAGAAAGAGCTTTTTCTCGTATACTTTTTGATAATGTCCTTCTCACTTCCGCTAAATAAATCCGTTCTTCCGTAGGACTCAAAAAGAGCGTATCGCCACTGAAAAGATAGGGAATTTCTCCTGCCAGAAAGTAGCAGACGGAGCCCTTAGTGTGTCCCTGGACTTGTGATGACTTTCCATTTCCTTCCAAGAAACTCCAGTTCCTCCCCGTCATGAAGAGGAATGAATTCCTTAATCTCCACACTGTCCTCGGATCTCTTCCGGAAAGATTCAGTTCTCCGTCTCCGAGCATTTCCCGCTCTTCTTTAGCTGCATATAACGGATCTTGTACTTCTCTCTAAGTGCCGGTACAGCCAAAATATGATCGAAATGCCCGTGGGTGAGCAGAATCGCTTCCGGCTTTAAGCCCTCCTCTTCTATGAAGGAAATGATTCTTTCCTCCTCCGCACCGGGATCAATCACAACCGCTTCCTTCGTATCCTTGTCATAAACAATATAGCAGTTTGTCCCAACGATTCCCACTAAGATTCGTTTTACTTGCAACATTTACCCCTTACCTCTCTCTATTTCATAAACACCCTGAATCTTTCTGAGCTTTCCTATGATTGTATTCAAAACCTCCCTGTTCGGCACCTCGAAGGACAGAAGAATCGTTACCTTTCCGTTCTTTGCGGAGTGGGTATTCATCCCCTGTATCGCAATATTGTCATCCGCCAGAACCTTGGAAATGTCTACAATTAAGCCGATTCTGTTGTTGGTAAAAAGCTGTAATTCCGTAGAATAGCTCTCTCCGTTTCCGGGGTTATTATCCCACTCTACCTCAATTCGGCGTGCCTTCTCATCCTCAGATAAATCCATGATGTTAATGCAGTCGGTACGGTGAACCGTGATACCTCGCCCTCTTGTCACAAAGCCGACCACCTCGTCTCCCGGTACAGGGTTACAGCATCTTGCATAGCGTACCGCAAGGTCATGAATCCCCTTTACAATGATACCGGACTTGGACTTTCGGATTACCTCCGGCTTCTTTGTCAGATCTTCAATATTCTTTAAAACCGTCTTATCATCAATACTCTTGTCTTCCGCCTTGTGCTTTGCATCGAGAAGCTTCGAAATAACCTGTGACTCTTTGATACCGCCTCGTCCCACTGCCGCAAGCACGCTGTCCCAGTCCCTATAGCTGTATCTGCGCAAAACTGCCGCAATATACTCGGGCTTGGTCAACTCCGGGAGGGAAAGCCCCTTAGCCTTCACATATTTATCCAAAAGGTCCTTACCGCGATCCTGATTCTCATCCTTCTGCTCGTGTCTGAACCATTGGTTAATCTTATTTTTCGCCTGGGTGGACTTTACAATTTTCAGCCAATCTCTGGATGGTCCTCTGGAGTTTTGGCTGGTGATGATGTCTACCCGGTCTCCATTTTGTAATTGGTACTCTATCGGAACAAGCTTATCGTTGACCTTTGCCCCCACCATCTTATTGCCCACGGCAGAGTGGATGGAATAAGCAAAGTCAATCGGCGTAGATCCCTGCGGCAGGTTTTTGACATCTCCCGTCGGTGTAAAGCAGTAAACATTTTCATTGAAGAGAGAGAGGTCGGACTTCACCATGTTCATAAATTCCTTGGAATCCGACTCGTCCTTCTGCCACTCTAAAATCTCATGCAGCCACTTCATCTTGGACATCTCCGTCTCCGTGGCTTTCTCGTTGGATCCGCCCTGCTCCTTGTACTTCCAATGCGCCGCAATACCGAACTCTGCAGTTCTGTGCATCTCATAGGTACGAATCTGAATTTCAAAGGGCACTCCATCTCTTCCGATAACGGTGGTGTGAAGAGACTGATACATATTGGGCTTGGGCATCGCGATATAGTCTTTGAAACGGCCCGGAATCGGAGTATACATCTTGTGAATTACCCCCAGTACCGCATAGCAGTCCCGCACCGTCTCCACAATAATACGAATCGCAAAAAGATCATAGATCTGGTCTATGGTCTTGTTCTGATTCACCATCTTCTTGTATATCGAGAAGAAATGCTTGATTCTTCCCTTAATATTCGCTTCAATACCGCTTTCTTCTATATGTTCCCGCACCTCTTCCACGATGGAATTGATCCGGTCTTCTCTTGCCTCTCTCTTAAAGTGCACCTTATCCGCAAGGTCATAATAAACCTCCGGCTCCAAGTACTTTAAAGAAAGATCGTCCATCTCAATCTTAATCTTACTGATACCGAGTCGATCTGCAAGAGGGGAGTATATCTCCAAAGACTCTCTCGCCTTCTCCTTTCGCTTTTCCGGACTCTGGTATTCCAGCGTTCTTAAGTTATGCAAACGGTCCGCAAGTTTTATGATAATCACACGGATGTCCTTTGCCATGGAGACGAACATTTTCCGCAGATTCTCCGCCTGCATCTCCACCTTGTCGGAATTTAAGTTCAACTGTGTCAGCTTGGTTACACCGTCCACAAGACTTGCCACATCCGGATTGAATTCCGCCTCCAGGTCCTTTAAGGTCATACCGGTGTCTTCCACCACATCGTGAAGAAGCCCTGCCGCAATCGTTTCCTATCCATTTCGAGATCGGCAAGGATGATGGCTACGCAGAGGGGATGAATAATATATGGCTCCCCTGATTTTCTCTTCTGGTCCTTATGTTGCTCCTTCGCCACTTCGTATGCCTTCGTAATCATGGAAAGGTCTTCGGAAGGGTGGTAGGAACGCACATTTTCAAGAAGCATCTGCAAGAGCTCTTCAGGTGGAGTATTGTCCTTAGGTCTTTCTAAGGGTCGGTCTTCCTTCTTGTCTAAAAGCATAATGACTCCATTCTTTGATATAGGAGTATTTTACTCTGTTCCTTAAGCCTTGTCAAAATGAGTCTTTTTTGCTTGTCTTTTAAGCATAAACATCGTTTGTTCACCCTTTTTCAAGAATGACTTTCCAAAATCTCCTATATCTTTTTTCTTTTTTAAGCTTCCAGTCACAATTCTGTCATATCTTCTTTTTATGCTTAGAGCAAAGGTATATTTTTGTGAATCTTGTCGATATATAAGAAGACGAGAATGAAAAGTGGGAGGTTTCACTTTTATGAATATTTTGTTCTTCATGACTCCTAAGTGTGATGTAGCTTATGTGGAGGAAGAGGATAGTCTGCGGAACACTCTGGAAAAAATGGAATATCATCGGTATTCTTCTATTCCCGTTTTAACAAAGGACGGAAAGTTCGCCGGAACTCTGACAGAAGGTGATTTGCTCTGGGAGATAAAAAATCAGTTGAAATTAGACCTTCGGGAAGCGGAAAAAATCATGGTAAAGGATATCCCCATGTGTAAGCACTATGAAGCCGTGGATATCAACAGCTCCATGGAAAGCTTGGTACATAGGGCTGTAACACAAAACTTTGTGCCTGTAGTCGATGACTTGGGGCACTTTATCGGGATGGTAAAGAGGAGGGAAATCATGAACTACCTCTATCGCCATGCAGACTTCCAAAACTTTGGGCATAGCGACATCATGGCTTTCCCTGTGGAGGATTCCTCTCTGACAGGGTAGTTTTCTATCCGAAAGCCCGTGCGCTTTATGAGGGATACGCATTATAAATGATATAGTATGATTTGCATGTGATACTTGTTATAAACCATATCGCACGATTCGCGTGCGATACTTGTTATAAACCATATCGCACGATTTGCGAGTGATACTTGATATAAACCATATCGCACGATTCGCGTGCGATACTTGTTAAGAATAAAAGAGAGCATCTAGAATTTCCGGATGCTCTCTTCTTCTTTTTCCCCCGTTTTTTCTATTTTCCGAATCTCAACTGTATAGGATGCACCGGTTTCGAGTCTCACCTCTACCGTTTCACCCTCTCTCTTCCCGACAATCGCCTTTCCCAGCGGGGAAATATTGGAGATTTTCCCCTCCAAGGACTGTCCGCGTATAGAAGTCACGAGTCGATAGACTTCCTCTTCTCCTTCCTCAGGAAAGAACAGGGTCACCGTATCGTTTATCCCGACTTCACCGTCCTTACTCTCCGTAGAAATCACCTTGGCAAACTTCAGAATTCTCTCCAGGTAACGGATGCGGGATTCATTTTGATTCTTCTCCCGCTTTTGCGGCATAATATTCAAAAATTCTCGGACAAATCCCCTGCGCTCTTGCTTCTTTTTACCGCTTCTATCAGCTTCGGACGCGTCTCCAGCTTTTCGCTTTTACAATCTCTTCTTCTATTTTTTTCGGACATCTTCTTTCGTTAATTCTTCAGACATGACCCTATTTTTCCTTCGTAGCAGATTAAGGATTCCAATTTATAGCCGGAAAGCTTCTTCCTGCCCTCCAAGCCGGCAAGCTCCATCACAACGGAAATCTTCACTACTTCTCCGCCAAGCATTTCTACAAGCTTACAAGCAGTATCCAAGGTTCCTCCGGTAGCAATGAGATCATCCACGATAACCACCTTTTGTTCCCTTCTTTATGGCGTCCTTATGAATCTCCACCTCCGCCTTTCCGTACTCAAGATCGTAAGCAACGGAAATCGTCTCCCGGGGAAGCTTTCTTTCTTTCTTACCGAACAAAACCTTTGTGAAGCTCATAGGCACTGCCGTTCCGAAGATAAAGCCTCGGCTTTCCAAACCGATGACCGTGTCAAAAGTCAATCCCTCTAACGAACGAATGAGCCCGTCCACAGAATCTTTTAAACCGTCAGGATCCTGAATCAGGAAGTAATGTCTCTGAAAATGATCCCCTTCTCCGGAAAATCCGGAATAGATAAAACATAATCCGCCAAATGCTCTTTTTTTCATACTCTCCTCTTTTCTTAATCTCTTGCCTGAACCTCCAATAACAGACAAGGATTATCTCCTATAAGCCGTTGCCGCGTGATTAAGCAAGAGTCCTTGTGCACAAAGTTTCGTTTCTATTTACGCATTGCAAAAACTTTGCCGCATAGCTCTGTATTGCTGCTACCGTCTTCCCTGTCCGTAAGCTTCCCTGCATAAATTAATTCCTGCAGGTCCGAAAGTTCCCATTCTTCCAAGAAAATCTCCTCATCGATATCAAAATGCTGTTCGCCCTTTTTCAAATCTCTTGCCACATAGATGCCGATTTTCTCATCCAAAAAGGCAACGGTTGTGTTGACATAGAGTAGGAACTCCCAGTTTTCGCTGCTGTAGCCCTGTTTCTTCAGAAAGTTCTCTCTTCGCACAAAGAAGAAAAATCCTCATCTTCACTGTCTCTCTTTCCGGCGGGAATCTCCGAGGTAAACCTGCCCAAAGCATGTCTGTACTGCCTGACCATAAGAATCTTCCCGTCGGGAAGAACCGGAAGTACTAGTGAGGCTCCCATATGATGAATAAAATCCCAGTGGGTCTTGTGCCCACCCACATCCACATAGTCATCATACACTTCCAAAAACGGAACCCTTATATTTTAGACTCCGTTCAATCAGCTTTACCGGCTTTTTCTTCGATGTCTTCTACATGAAAGTCTTTTTCTCTTCTCTCATATTGTCCTTCCGTTTCGTGATTTTTCCATCTCTTTCAAACTTATCTATTTTTACCATGATTATGGACGTGATTACCATAAAACGGAATGCCTCTTCTTTTAGATTGGCATTCCGTTTTGCATTTTTCTCATTCTTTTTTTCGTTTATTTTTTCTCGTTTATTTCTTTTTCTAATTTATATCTTTTTCTAGTTTATATCTTTTCCAGTTCTACATGAGAAACGCCGTAGCTCACCTTATTGATCCACTCTCGAATCTCCATCTCCGTATGCTCTTCCTTCATCCGGACTTCTGCGGTTTTACTTTTTCAAATCTACCGTTCCCCAAACACCGTGTACTGCATTTAAGGCACTTTCCACCTTCTTCTTACAGTTTTCACAGTGCATATCTTCAACAGTAACGACTGCTTTAAAGGGATAGTGGCTACGGTCTTGATCCTCCGCTTTTACTTCATGCACGGAACAGGATCCTCCACCGCAGCAACCGTTCTTTCCTCTTTTTATGACACTCTGCACCGCAAAATATATGATTACGATTACAAGTCCTATAATGATATAATTTCCCATATCTGCCTCCATAATTAATCGGTTTAACACAACTAACTATGCTAGACTTTTTTCGTCATTTGTCAAGTGCATTCTTTATTTCTCTTTTTTTATTCCTCTTCCTCTTTTTTCTCTTCCGGCTCAATCAAGCGCACTATCGTCTTTCCGATTCTATGATTCTTGATCTCCGCTACATCAATGCTGAGATTATCCGTATCCAGATGGAAGCTCGTTCCGTCCTCCGGAACCTTTCCGAGAATTCCCATGATATATCCGCCGAAGGTATCGGCTGCTTCCAAGTCCAGATTAATCTTAAGTTCCTCATTTACATCCTCCAGATCGGCTGTCCCCAGAATAATCCATTCATTTTCCGTTACCGCTTCAATCGGATCCGGCTCCGGTATCTCATCCTCTTCATGCAAATCTCCTACAAGCGCTTCAATCAGGTCATGGAGAGTCACAATTCCCGTCATTCCGCCATACTCATCCAGTACCACGGCATAGTACTTCCGCTCCTTTTTCATGGTTTCAAACAAATCGGAAACCTTCATGTTCTGAGAAATAAAGAAGGGACGTTCCACCGCATTTTTCATTACGTTGGGGCGGCTTAAGTCATTTAAACGGAAATAGTCTTTGGTGTTCAGGATTCCGATAATGTCGTCATCGTCTTCTCCGCAGATCGGATAGCAGGCATAACGGTGCTCATGTATGGTTCTCCTCCACTGCCTATCCGTATCCTCTATATAAAGCATTGCCACATCCGTTCTATGGGTGCAGACTTCCTCCACTATCAAATCCTTAAATTCAAAGACATTCTGGATAAATTCGTTTTCCGAGGATTCAATGGTTCCTTTCTCCATTCCTTCGTCTACCATCAAAAAGTATATCCTCTTCAGAAATGCGTGTTGCATCCTCATCCGGGTCAATACCGATCAAACGAAGAATTGCGTTGGTCGATGCGGAAAGAAGAAAGACCAAAGGTGTACTGATAAGAGAAACAAAGCTGAGTATCGACGCAATATTCAGAGCAATTGCTTCTGTATGTACCTGCGCAAGCCTCTTCGGTACCAGTTCTCCAAAAACAATACTGATGTAAGATAATACAAGGGTAATCAGGACAATAGAAATAGGATGAATCACACCTATGCTGAAAGAGGGGAGGAAGCGGAGCGCCAAAGCATCCAACAAGCCTGCAAAACTCTCCGCCGCAAAGGCACTCGAGAGAAATCCCGCCATGGTGATCGCCACCTGTATGGTCGACAAAAAGCGAGAGGGCTCCTCCGTAAATTGCAAAAGCTTCTTTGCTTTTTTATTTCCCTCTTCGCTCAGTTTCTTTACTTTTGCTTCTCCTACCTGTAGTACCGCGATTTCCGCACAGGAAAAAAATCCATTGACCAAAATCAATACAAATAAGAGTACAACTCTTCCCGGCATAGTGCTTTTTTAATCCTCCTTTATACAACGAGAAAAAAAGGCATAGCAGAAATCTACTACACCTTCTTCTTTATCCTTAATATAAAAACTTCCTTTTTCTTACTTAGAGTAGGGTTCTGCGTATTCCCGTCCCCGTCGTCGTCCATGACTGTTCCTTTTCCAAAACTGTATATATCATGAATCTATCTTCATCTGCTTCTTTCACTATCTCCGCAAAGGAACATCTTCTCTTTATGCTCTCGACAGGAAATATTAACGGAATTATACGGAAACTTCCTTGTTTTGTCAAATTCTACGCTTTTTTAAGCCATGGGAGAGGATAGAAACCCCTCTCTTTTCCGCTCATCCCGGGTATCCAAGACTCTATACCGCCTTTTCGTCATCGGCTTGTTCTTCCCAAATTATAAGCTACTCTCTATTTTAAAAATAAGTCTTTAGTCGATTACGGAATTATATCTGGAAGTAACATCCGAACCGCATTCTGCAAGATGCTCCAATGAACCGTCTGCAGTTCTTAAAATCAACTTCTCCGCTTCAGAGTATTCTTCTGCTCCTCTACGCGAGAAATCAGCGCTTGAGTCTGAACCTTAAAGTTTACTACCGCATCATAGAACAGACCAAGCTGTGTACTTTGGTATGTTTCAAAGCCTTCCTTTTCCTGTTCCGCTTTATCTTTGTAGTTTGTTGCAAACTCAGCCAAAATGGAAGAATACTCCTCATACTTAGGCTTGATGTCCGTTACATCCAGAGAAAGAATATTTTCATCCGAAACATTTTCCTGCGCATAGATAACATTCATAATCTCGGACTTCAGTACTGTGAGCTTCAGCATCTGATAGCGAATCGTGTAGCCCTCTTTTTCCAAACGCTCCAGATCCTTTTTCTGCTGCTCTTTCAAAATGTCTCTCAGCTGTTCAAGAAAAGGAACACGCAAATCATCATAGCTGTTTACAGCAGGAACAAATCGGCTATGAATTTCCTCTCCCTTTGCATAATTATCATCCAGATAGCTCTTCTGCTTTCCGTAGTCCGCCGCTTCATCCAAAAACCTGCATTAGGGTTTCTCAATGCGGGAATCAATTCCATAGCTGCATTATCTACATCCGGATAAGTAGTGCCGAGATCCGCCTGAGACTCCACGGTATCCAGAAAATCATAATTTGTAGAAGAAAAACCGTTCGCGATATAATATCCGTTCTCCACCGGATGAAAATCGGATGACGCCTCCACGCCGGCAAAGTATCTGTCCAAGGCACTTTCCACATCTCCGGTCATAAAGTTACTCAAATCAACATAATTGTTGTAGGCTTCCAAGTCACTCACCGGAGTATCATCTTCATAGGATTTTTTATCTCCCTGAATTGCCCCCAGAAGATTGTTTAAAGCGGATTTCTTTCCCTCCGCTGCAGTTTCCTTCTCTTCGTTTCCCTTCTTAAATGCATTCTGTGCTTCCTTTAACTCTCCGCAAGCCGAAAGACTCAGTACAAGCACAAGTGCGGTCATTCCTAAAGTTATTTTCTTCACTTCTTCTCTCCCTTTTTTTGTAAATGGGCTTTCGGATACTCCACTTTCCCATTCCCCTTATTGTTCTTAATTTTTTCATAATAGTGATGAAATTTCACAATCATCGTTGCCGTACGATATCTTATCATTGGCTGTCGCTTACGTCAAACAGAACAGAGCTGCAAGGACAAAAATAGTTCAAAATAAGGAAGGATACAGGGGTGGGGTGGGAGGAAAAACACTCAGCTTAAATCCATTTCCGAAATCTGTTTTCGCATATCCTCTAAGATAACGAAAAATTCCCGTGAAGAATAACGACTGACTCCCTTTCCGGAGAAGAGCTGTACCTGTACCGCCTGATCCGAAGTCACGACGCTGACCCTCCTTCCCTTTTCCGAAAAGTCCTTGGAAAGCTTTTGTGAGTGTAAAATCCGCCGATTCTCCTTCTTTTGTGAAAATGAGCTCGAGGTTCTTTCCAAACTGCTTTCTGCTTCCTGATTTCCTTTTTACATGATAGGCATCAAAAATCAGATAAACCTCTTTGTCATAAAATACAGCATACTCGGATAAAAGCTGTACCACCTTTTTCCTTCCGTACCATGAGATCTTCCGTCGCAAGCTCCTTTAAGTCATTTTTTTCGTGAACATAAAATTATACCCGTCCACAAGAAGGATTTTCCTTCTTCGGGACTCCACTTTCTTTCATACTGTGCTCTAGCTTCTCTGCTTTTTCTTCCTTTTCCTTCGACAAAACAAGTTTTTGCTCGAAAGCAAGGCTTCCTGCCCCCGGTTTCGAATTAGTGAAGGTCTTTAAGAAGATTTCTTCCAGTTCTATATCGCTGATGAACTCTCCCGTCTTCTCCTTCTTCTTAGGTAAAATACCCTCTCGATACATTCCGCCTCTTCTCTGCCGTAGAAAAAGAGCTTCTCAATCTTCCTCATCGCCCATGCGTTCTATAAAACTTCCCTTTCCTTCTCTTCTTCCATTTCCGCAAAATGAGAAAAAAATGATAGTCTGCATCGATTCCCCTTCTTTGCAGAATCTCGAGAAACTCCGCAAGCTTTTCCCCGGCATCTTTCCTTTTTAGAAGGACCTTTTTCCTCTTCCATAAAAAGCTCTTCCTGCTTTCCGGAAAGTCTTTCAATCTCTTGGAGAACCTGCCCCTGTAGTATCCTGCTCTGTTCGAATCGCATAGGAAAAACAGGAGAATAGAGACGAAGCCCGGCATTGTTCTTCGCCATGTTAAGAGCCTCCCAAAGAGCTCCTTTTAAATCCATATAATAGGAACGGCTTTCCGTCCACTCTGCCCCCAAAATCTCTATCCGATAGTTAGTAAAGGGTCCTGAAAAAGCCGGGCCTCTTAGGTCCAAGTCTTCCCATTCATTTTGTAAAAGACTGATCCAGTCCTTTTTTAGAGAACTCTTTTCCGAAATAGAAAGAAGACCTCCTGCTTTTCTTCCTTCGCTTTTCGGTATTTCTTCCTTTTGCAATATTTTTTCTTTTTCGGACAAGGTATAAGAAAGAGGTGAAAGTCGTATAAAGATTCCAAAATAATGTCCCGGACTTTCTATGGCGGCTCTTCCGTAGGCTTCTTTCCGCGGACCTTCCCCGTACACAAGCTCCGGCGCGGAGAACTCCAGTTCCTTCCCCGTTCTTTTCTGAAAAATGTTTTTCATAAGCTCTCTTTGCAGATTTCCGAGAGAGTTCAAAAGGACCGTCCTGCTTTCTTCTTCGATATGCAGCTTCCACTCCGGAAATTCCTTCGCGATGGCTAGAAATCTCACGAGCGTAGCGCAGAATATCATCTCCCTCTATCGTAAGCTTCAGTCTGAAAAACCGTTTTCTTTTCGCCTTATTCCCGTACCTCTTCCGGAAAAATATCCTTGATTGACCTTTTTCCGACACAGGGCAGGAAAAAGCATACCCGGTTCAACGAGAGAAATCTCATCATAGCGCCTCCCTGCTCCATACGAAGTTCCGTGAGCTTTTTCTCCCTCTATCCATTCCTCTCTAAGAGCCAAACTCCCTTAAAGAGCCGTCCTTTGCAATTCTTCTTCCCTTTTCGTCGTGGGTGATTTTTATATAAAGCCTGCCTTCTCGGACTTATCTCTTACTGTCTTTACCCTCGTTTTTTCCTCAATTTTCTCCTCTCTTTCTCCTCTCTTTCTCTCCTGTCCCATCTTCTCCTGCTTCTTCTTTTCTTTTTTCCGCTTTACGCATCACAGTAAGCGCGGAAAGGGCCTCTAAAAATGCGCCTATCCCCTCTTGTTGCAAGGCAGAGCCACAAAAAAGCGGCATTAGTTGTCTCTCTCTATAGACTCACTACCGTCGAAAGCCTAAGACTCCCTGTTTTCCAGATACTCTTCCGTACTTTCCAGATCGGAAAGAGCAATAGACTCAAGAAAATCACATTGCGCCGGATTCTTTTCCGGAAAATTTTTTTGCTTGGAATCATTTTGAAAAGGAACCCTTTTGGAATAATTCACCTCTAGACAAATCATCTTGAAACAAATCATCTTGAAACAAATCTCTTTGGAATAAATGGAAATCCAAGATATTTTCTCCCGAAAATTCCTTTTCAAGTCCTCCGACAAGTCTTTTTATCGCCTTGAAAAAGATCCATTTTGTTGACAAAGAGAAAGAGAAGCCCTGCCTCCTTCGCAAGTGTCCAAAGCTCCTTTTCCCTCTTTCCTATCCCTTCCTTCGCGTCCAAAAAAGGAGTATCCCTATAGTCTAGAACCTGCAGAGCACGCTCCATTTCTCCGGAAAACTCTCTGTGCCCGGGAGTATCCAAAAGAAAAAAGCGCTTATTTCCCCTTGAAAAATAAACACTCTTTGCATAAATGGTTATCCCTTTTTTCGTTCCAGCTCATCATGGTCCAGATGGCTGTCTCCATGATCTACACGACCCTTCTTTGAAATCTGTCCGCTTTCAAAGAGAAGGCTCTCCGAAAGACTGGTCTTTCCCCGATCGACATGGGCTAAAAGCCCGATTACAATATTTTCCATTGTTCTTTCCTAAAGTAAATCCTCGCGCCGTCCGCCCTGAAAATTCCGCTTCTCAATATCCTTTATATACGGTCCAAGTACTGCATCAGTTTCTCCAGACACTCTTCCGCCGATAAATTCTCTTCTTCCAGTGTGAATTCGGCATATTTGCGGTAGAGTGCCGTTCTTTCTTCGTAAAGATCCTTTAACGTAAAGCCTTCCGGAATCGCTACCCCGCGCTTCACCGGATCACCGATTCTTTTTTCCATTTCCTCATAAGGGACATGCAGGAAAATGACCTTCGAAATCTCTCGTAAATGCTTCATCGCCCTCTCTCCATAGCAGATGGAGCCTCCCGGAGAAATGACCGTATTTTCCACGGAAAGAGACACCCCCTCCTCTTCTTCTATCCGAAGAAAGCCTTCTCTACCCTCCTCCGCAATGATTTCTCTAAGGAGTTTTCCGTTATTCTTTTCAATCAGGGTATCCAGATCCAAAAAGGACATCCCTCGCTTTTTTTGGCAAGCATTTTTTACCGAGGACGCTCTTCCCGCTGGATGGCATCCCTGATTAAACATATATTCATTCCTTCTTCCTCTTTGTGCTTCCTACAGCAATTGTTATTCAGGCTTATTCCTGCACAGCCTCGTAGAATGCTTTTTATGAATACAATCCAGTGATTTCCGAGCTATCCGCTATAGCAAAAGCGTTTGGAGGCTTTCGGCACTTGCAGAAAACGAGCGAGAGCGAAGTTCGATGCTTAGTGCCGCTAAGCCGGAACCGAGCGAGAGCGTCTTTGCGGAAGAGGATGCTCGGGAACCACTGATGATTTATTATAATTATAACTGTTCCGCAAAAAGAGAAAGGGGCGGAATCAGCTGTTTCTTTTCTGGAAACCAGCTCGGGAATTCGTGCGGAATAACCTTCACGCTCTCTCCGTGAAGCGTATAAACCACCTTTTCGCTCTCCGGGGAGAAAGCTATATTGATCAGCTCTCCGGAACGGGGACCCTACTGCAAGAAGAATCGTATCCTGACGAAGAATATTCGTAAGCATCACAGAAAGTATGTTCAAATTCTCTTTTTCCAGAGCGCTCTTCGCAAAATGCAGTAATCTCTTTTAAAACCGTCCAGCTCTTCTTCATTTAAAGAAGTAACCTGACTTACGCCAAAGCGAATCTTCCCTGCGGTAAAGATCTTAAAGTCCTGATAAAAGATTTCCTTATCTGTCTTTTGTTTTAAATTGGAGCCTGCTGCAAACATTTCCATTGCATAAGCCTCAATATCGACGCCCGCAATTTTTTGCAAGCTCCCGTGCAGCCTTCTCATCCTCGGGTGTACAGGTGGGGGAACGAAAGAGCAGAGTATCGGAAATGATGGCGGACATCAGAAGCCCTGCCGTTTTCTTATCCACCTTCACTCCATTTTCCTGATAGATTTTGTAAATAATGGTGCTGCAGCAGCCCAAGGGCTGATTTCGGAAGCTGACAGGAGAAAGAGTCTGTATGGTTCCCAGCCGGTGATGGTCGATAATCTCCAGAATCTCTGCATTTTCCATCCCTTCCAACGCTTGCCCGAGTTCGTTATGGTCTACCATAATAACCTGTTTTCCATGGGCACCCATCAGGTTTCTACGGGAAATCATCCCGAGGTATTTTCCTTCCTTACTTAAAACCGGGAAGTCTCTATGCCTTTTACTCGCCATAACTTCCCGGATATCATCTACATAATCTTCCTCCTGAAAACTCAAGATTCCTTCCTTCGTCATGAAGAAGTCAATCGGGATAGATTGATTGATGAGGCGTGCCGCCGTATAGGCATCATAAGAAGTTACCATGATGATCATGCCGTTTTGCTCGGCAAGGTCACGGATGGTCGGAGAGGCATTTGCTCCTTCACAGATAATGATGCAGTCCGCACCGTTATCTAAAGCGGAGAGCTGACTTTTCCGCTCGGTTTCCAGGATTACGATATCATGCGGTTCAATATAGTAATTCATCATCTCCGGATTGGCTGCCGCAATCACGACCTTTCCCTTTTGGCAGAAGCGTTCAATATCTCCCGTAATCCGGGTTGCCTCCAGGGTTTCTAAAATATTCTTATACTGTGTCTTCGCCGTAGAAATGATAGCGGAATCATAGACATTCATATAGGATTTTGCGATATCCGAAAGTGTAATCAGCCCTCTAATATTCCTTTGCTTCGTCACCGCAGGAAGAGTTACCACATGACTGTCCCGCATAATCTGGTAGGTACTGTTTTGAGGACATATTTTTCGGAACACCCGGGGTTTTCCGATAAGCCACGTCCGACACCTGTGTTTTGACACTCTCCAAGAGGCGCGGCTTTTCTTCCTTAAAATAATCAAGGACAAAGCTTGTCTCCGCATTCAAGCTACCCGCCCTGCAGGGGATATAGTGATTCGTCTTATTGTATTTATTTTTAAAACGGGCATAGGAAATAGCGGCACAGATAGAATCCGTATCCGGATTGCGATGGTACTGTGACCAGAATATCTCTTTCCGTATTATGGGACGTCTTAGCTTCTTTCGTTGGCATAAGTCCTTCCTTTCTCCACTACTCTCTTGAAAAATCTTATTGCAAGTACTGCGCTCTGTCAAGGATAGCTTGACAGTGCTATGGTATGCTCGTTATAATTCCAATGTAGTTTTAAAAACTACATTATTTTTTAAAAAAGACAATACTATTCTCTTCCGGTGCTTTATAACGCAAGAGATTTTTAAACCTATAGATAAGAAAGGGGAGGACTTATGTCATACCAAATTATTGCCGACAGCTGTGGAGATTTTACGGAGGAAATGCAGAAGAATCCCATCTTCCGTAGCGTTCCCCTCACCCCGAAATCGCTTCCTACTCCATCTTGGATGATGAGCATTTTGATCAATTGGATTTTTTAAAAAGAGTTAAGGAATCTTCTGTCGGACCAAAGACCGCTTGCCCCTCTCCGGAGGCCTTTCAGAAGGCGATTGCGGAGTCGGATGCGGAGGAAATATATATTGTTACTCTCTCCGCTAAGCTATCCGGAACCTTTCAGGCTGCAACAATAGGGCAGAGCCTTTACGAGGAAAATGCCGGAGAAGAAAAGAAAAAGATTCATATCTTTAACTCCAATTCCGCAAGTGCCGGAGAGTGTAAACTCTGTATGGAGATTCAGGAATTAAAGGAAGCCGGAAAAAGCTTTGAAGAAGTTGTCTCCCTAATCGAAAAGGAATGTTCCGAAATCACCACCCTTTTTGTACTGGAAAGTCTGGACACCTTGCGGAAAAACGGACGCCTTACCGGTGTGAAATCTTTCCTTGCCAGTGCCCTAAACATTAAACCCGTAATGGGAGCGGTAGATGGTGCCATCGTACAATTCGGGCAACAAAGAGGGATGCAAAAAGCGCTCAAGAAAAATGGTGGAGCTTGCCGTAGAAAAAGCAGGTGGAGTCGATGCCGTAAAAAATAAGCGCCTCGTCATCACTCATGTAAACGACCCGGAAAGAGCAGAGCAGGTAAAGGCTGATTTCGAAAAGGCGGCAAAGTTTAGAGATATTGTTATTACCAATGCAAGAGGAGTCGCTACCATCTATGCCAACGACAAAGGGATCATCGTAGCCCTCTAGAATTCATCCCAAAGGGGCTGTAAAAAATCAAAATAATAAAGGAATTCTTTGCAATATAGGTCTGAATGCAGGGGTAGTCTGAGCCCGTCGGTACTTGCGAAAAACAAGAGAAACGCAGTTTTTCGCTTAGTATCCGTTACGAGGCGAAGCTAGCGAGAGCGTGCCCCAAGTTCAGACCTATATTGCTTAGAAAATTATTTTTGATTTTTGTACCGACCCCCAAAAGTTAGACCAATAATCTAACGATTGGGAGGTCGGTATTTTTATGGCTAAATATTCTTTTGAATTCAAGAAGAAAGTTGTTATTGCTTATACAAATGGTGAAGGTGGATATAGATATCTTGCTAAAATTTATGGAATTCCAACTAAGTCCATTGTCGAAAGATGGGTTCATAATTATCAAACATTCGGAGATGATGGACTTATGCGTTCTCGTCAACAACAAATTTATTCTTTTAAAAAGAAGCGTTCTGTTGTAGAGTTATACTTAACAAGTGAAATCTCATATCAGGCGTTAGCTCTACAAGAAGGACTTTCTAATCCGTGCATGATTGCAAACTGGGTAAATCGCTTTTCGTGCATCTGGACCTGATGGGATTGAAACCGCACAAGAAAGGCAAAAAGAAAACCATTGAATAAAACCAATAGAAAATATTTCCATTCCATCTACCGAAAACTCCGGTTGATGTAAGTGCAAAACATGTCAAAGAGTTAGAGGAAGAATTACTGAAGCTTAGAATAGAGAATGCCTTTTTAAAAGAACTGAGGAGGCTGCGTTTAGAGGACGAAGCAAAAATGAGAGAACGGCGCTCGTCATCAACAGCCTCCGAGGAGAGTTCAAACTAAAAGACCTTCTCTCCTATATAGGCATGCCTAAGGCAACTTTTATGTACTGGCAAAAAAGATTTGACCGAGAGAGCCCGGATAAAATACTAGAAGAAACGATTCTTACTATACGCGAGAACAACAAGGACTATGGTTATCGTAGAGTAGTAGGAGAATTACACAACAAAGGATATACGGTCAACAAAAAGAAAGTTCAACGGATTATGCAGAAGCTAGGAATTCAGGTAACATCTTTTACTCGTAAAAGCAGGAAATATAGTTCCTATAAAGGAAAAAGTTGGAACTGTTGCTCCTAATAGGATTAGAAGAAGGTTTAATACACATATACCGCACCAGAAAATAACCACCGATACAACAGAGTTAAAGTACTATGAAGTAGATACAAAAGGGCGCATGACTATGCACAAACTCTATTTAGATCCCTTTATGGATATGTGTAATGGAGAAATACTAAGCTTTGGAATAGATAAACATCCATCCGCAAAGAATGTAATGAATGCTCTTGAGCAGGCGATAGAAATCACATCTGATTGTCCTTATCGTAGAACATTCCATTCGGATCAAGGCTGGGCTTATCAGATGTCAGCATATACGCATCGGCTGAAACAAGAACGTATTTTCCAAAGTATGTCTAGAAAAGGCAAGTGCCTGGATAATGCAGTTATGGAAAACTTCTTTGGCTTGCTAAAACAAGAAATCTATTATGGTGTGATTTATTACAGTTACGAAGAATTGAAATCCGAAATAGAACGATATATAAAGTATTACAACGAACAAAGAATAAAAGAGAAACTTGGATGGATGAGTCCTGTTCAATACAGGCTTAACCTCTTGGTTGCATAAAAAAACAGCGTAGCAGCCATAAAACTACTACGCTCAAAAAGTCTAACTTTAGGGGGTCACTTCATTTTTACAGCCCCTTCTTTATTTCTTCCTTCTATTTATCTATCTTCACATACTCCTGATACACGGAAAAGAAGAAGTCCGCCGTGCTGCCTTCTCCGGCATGCAAGTCGATTGTCTTCCAGAAAGGCTCTCTGAAACGCACAATATGCTCCTTCTGATATGCATCATAGCTTTCATTGAAGCGCAACACCCGAATGGATTGCTCCAGTCTTTCTTTTTCTATCCTTCGTCGCCTCTTCATCATAGGAATCCAAGCATTTTATGATATAAAACTTGCCGTTTTCCGAAACAATGTCGGAAATTTCATTATTGTTCAAGGAAAATGCCGTTTCATAGACTTTATCTTCCTTTTCTCCGAAGGAAAGTTGCTTTTGAAACTCCGGATCCTCCGAATACTGTCTTGCATAGTAGGTGAAGTTTGCTCCGCTTGTTCTCACCTTTTCCAAGAGATCTCTGGCTGTCTCTTCATCACTACGACAATCTGCTCTATCCGGATTACCTTGGATTCCGCCGCACTCAGCTCCGTATCCACCTTGGAAAGAAGTGCATCCACCGTTTTTTCCGCCGTAAAATAAGCGGTATACATATCCACTACATCCTTTTCCGTACAATTTCCGAAAAAGACCTTATCTTCCTCGGACAGGGCGGTGTAGAACTTATTTGCCGCCTTTCGTATCCCTTCCATCTCCGTACTGTTGGGCTGGATTCCCTTTTCCTCCGCAAGGAGATTTAAGGTGCGGATATCCTGCAAAAATTCTTTGGTCTTATCAATAAAATAGGCTCCATAAGTTTTTTCCAGCTGTCCCGTAATCGGGAGATCCCAAACTTCCGGTCCCATGATGTTTTGGTAACGATTTCTTTCCGATCCGAGGACCAGCATGGCTTCCGCCTTGCTGTAGCCCGGTACATTTTCCGTCTTCCCGCTTATGGCAATTCCTTTACAGGAGTTGAAAAACAAGACGGAAAAAAGCAATACGAAAAAGAGATAAGAACGAAATCCGACTCTCCTTCTTCCCTCTTTAAATAAAAATAAATTCATATAAATATCCCATTATGAGTGCTATCATAAGTCCCAAAATAGCCCCCATTAAAACCTGTAAAGGGCTGTGTCCGACGTACTCCTTCAGCTTCTTTTCAAACTCTTTTCCGGTCCAGGAGAAAGGATTATCCAATAAAAAGCCGGTTTAAAATCACGTACTGCTTTCCCGTCTCTCGCCTCACCCCTGTCGCATCATACATAACTACAATAGCAAAAGATCAGTGCCACTGCAAAAATAGCACTGTCTACACCATAAGATACACCGGCAGCGGTAGCCAAAGCAACAACCGTCGAAGAATGGCTGGAAGGCATCCCGCCGGATCCGGTCATTCTTTCCCAGTTTATTCCTTTATTGAAATAGGCATCAATAGCTGTTTTAATAAGCTGCGCCACAAACCAGGAAACAAGTGCCGACATCAGTAAATAATTTGATAACAACTGTTCCATGAAAAAGCCCATGTTTCGCTTTCTCTCTATCCCTTTCTATTTAGCGGAATCACGATTCATTCCGCCTGTTCCACCTTTCTTCCGTCAGGGGCAAAATCACAAAGTAATACTAAGTACCAAGCCTTATCTCCACTCTACGAGCCAGTCATAGAGTTCCTGATACTGTAATGCGGAGCTCTTCCATGAAAAGTCCGCCTTCATTGCTCGACTCACAAGTCCTCTCCAGGACTTCTTATCGTCATAGTAAATACGCTCCGCATATCGTACACACGCCATCATTTCATGTGCGTTGTAATTGGAGAAAGAGAAGCCCGTACCTTTCTTCTCATATTCATTAAAGGGCTCTACCGTATCACATAGTCCCCCCGTCTCTCTTACGATAGGAATCGTTCCATAGCGCAGTGAAATCAACTGAGAAAGTCCGCAAGGCTCAAAAAGTGAAGGCATCAGGAAGGCATCACTGCCGGCATAAATCTTGTGACTGATTTCCTCCGAATAATAAATCTGTGCGGACACCCGATCGGGATACTTCCATGCAAAGTAGCGGAAGAGATTCTCATAATGCTCATCTCCGGTTCCCAAAATCACAAACTGTACTCTATCCTGACAAAGCTCATCAAAAACACGCTCCACAAGATCCAAGCCCTTTTGGTCCGTCAGTCTCGTCACCATGGAAATCAGCATTGTCTCATCATCTACGGCAAGTCCAAGACTCTCCTGCAAATCCCTCTTGTTCTTTCCCTTTTCCTTATGCACGCTTACCTTATCATACGGATACGCAAGGTAAGGGTCTCTCTTCGGATTCCATGCATTGTAATCAATTCCGTTTACAATACCGCGAAGGTCATGGTCTCTTGCCTGTAAAAGCCCCTCCAGCCCTTCTCCATAGAAAGCGGTCTGGATTTTCCTTTTGCATAGGTCCTACTCACTGTTGTGATGGCATCCGCATAAACAAGACCGCCCTTTAAAAGATTGGCATCCTTCTTAAATTCGAGCTTGTCCGGAGTAAAGTAATAGTCGGAAAGCTCTGTAAAACGCTGTATCGTTTTCTTGTCCCCAAGTTCCTGAAAGCGCAGATTGTGGATGGTAAAAACAGAACGGATAGAACGGAAGAACTCCCTCCCGCAAAAACGATCCTTTTAAAAAGAACCGGTACCAATCCCGTCTGCCAATCATGGCAATGAATTACATCCGGATGAAAATTCAAAAGCGGCAAGGCGGAAAGAGCGGCATAACAGAAAAAAAGCAGAACTTTTCCAGATCCCAGTACCAGTTTCCATAAGGCTTGTTTCCGGCAAAATAATATTCATTGTCTATAAAGTAGTAAAAGAACCCCTGTCCACTTCCTTCTTCAACACCCCGACATAACGGGATTGTCCCATATAGTCCATGTAAAAAGTGCGTTACATACTGCAGATTGTTCCGGTCATCCTCCTTCATACACATATACTTGGGAATCATGATTCGGGCATCAAAATAGTTCTTGTCTACCTCTCTGGGAAGAGAACCCACCACATCCGCAAGACCACCGGTCTTAATAAAGGGAACCGCTTCCGACGCCAAAAATAGTATATTTTTCATCTTGAACTCCTTCGCATTATTTCCGTTCTGCTTTTCTTCTTCAAGCTTCTTGCATTCTGGAGAGCTTCCTCAGTCAGATCCTCCCCTAAAAAGCCTTGCAAGCTCCTCAACAGACTCCTCTTCCGACAGTGCGTGAATCTCTGTTTTCGTCTTTCCGTCCACTACATTTTTCAATGAGAAAATGCCTGTCCGCCTTCGCTGCAATCTGCGGCAGATGTGTAATCAAGATAACCTGGTGCTTTGCTGCTATCTTTTGCAGCTTCTCCCCACCTTTTCCGCCGTTCTTCCGGAAATACCGGTATCAATCTCGTCAAAGATAAGAGTCGGAACCGCATCCGTATCAGCCAAAACGGTCTTAATGGAAAGCATAATACGAGAAAGCTCCCTCCGCTTCCCACTTCTCGAAGCGCCCTAAGCGGCTCTCCCGGATTCAAACTGACGAAACATTCTACCTCATCAAAAGCCCTTTTTCCGTAATCTCCTTCTTTTTTGAAACTGAAAGGCAAATTGTGTATCCAGAAATCCCCATATCCTGCATTTCTTTTTGGATGAGCTTCTCCAGCTCTTTTTCCAACCTTTTGCCTTACTTCGGACAGGGCTTCCGCTTCTTTTCCAACTCTTCAAAAGAAAAACGCAATTCCTTCTCCGCCTTTTCCCGTTCTATCTCATAGTCTTCCAGAAAACGTTTCGCTCTTCCTTTTCCGTCATCGCCTTTAGGTACCTTTTCCTCCGAACCGCCATACTTCATCATCACGGAACGAATCGTATCCAAACGTTCTCCCAGAATATGGAACTTCTCCTCGTCCACTTCTGCATGGTCCAGATAATGTGCTGCTCCTCTAGCAGTCTTCTCCTACCGCTTCCAGATCGTAGGCAGTATCCAATAGATTCTGTAAAGAATCATCATATCCGACTGCTTCTTCCAGTTCTTTTACCGGAGCATGAAAAATCCATCCCGGAAAGATTGTCCTGTACGCGTAAAAGCAAAAGATTTCAGATGATCCATATTCTCCATAAAGGGAGTATTCCTTTGCAATCCGCTCCTCTTCTCCGACTTCTAAAGCCGCATTTTGCAACTCCTCCAACTCAAAGTTCAGAAAAATCCAGTTCTCTCAGTCTTTCCGTATCGGGAAGTCGATACTGTTCAAGCGCTTTTTCTTCTCCCGATAGTTTTTCGTAACTTGCCTTTACCGCAGAAAGAATCGTTTCTCCTTTCTGTTCCAGATAATTATCTAAAATCAAGCTGTGCTCCTTCCTTAAGAAGGCTGTAATGCTCATGCTGCGTAGTGCAGATCAGGAGTTCCCCGCTGATTTCCTTTAACTTTCCCAGTGTTACGCAAGGTCATTTGCCGAATATCCGACTTTTTCTCAGAAATCTTTTCTGCGAATGAAAAAGGCTCCCCTCTTCAATCTCCGGGTCTTCCTCCAGCTCTTCAAGTGCCCTCTCCTCTTCCTTCTTTAACGAAAAAGGAAAGCTCGATTACAGTATGCTCCTTCCCGTGACGAATCATATCTTTATTCGCCTTCTGCCCCAAGGCAAGCTGAATGGAGCCGAGCAGGATAGACTTTCCGGCTCCGGTTTCTCCCGTTAATATATTTAAGCCGGGTAATGAATTCGACAAGCGATTTCTCAATCAATGCCAAATCCTTCACCATCAGTTGCTCAAGCATGCTCTTCCTCCTTTTTGAGGATTTCTTTTATAATGAAGCGCAGTCTTTAGGGAATGTATACCATTCTGTCGGCTCTTCTTCATCGTTCCCCTTTCTGAACGCACTCTAAACCAATGCCATCTTCTCTCTTAAAGTATGCAGAAAGCTTTCTCCGGAAAACTTCACCAGCACCGTCTCTTCTTTAGCCTTTTCAATAATGATCTTGTCTTTGGAAAACAGTTCCACAGGCTCCTCCCCATCAAAGGAAAGGACCTGATCTCCTTTTTCCATGATAATCTCCAACACACGACGATCATCCAAAACCACCGCTCTGTTGTTAAAGCTGTGGGCACAGATGGGATTCATGATATAGACCTGTGCTTCCGGAGAAATAATAGGGCCTCCCGCAGATAAATTGTAAGCAGTCGATCCGGTGGGGGTGGAAATAATGATTCCATCCGAAGAATATCGAACCAGTTCCATACCGTCGCAAAACACCTGAAAATGATGAATACTGACCCCTCTGACTCTGGAAAACAGAATTTCGTTCAAAGCAAGACGGGAAAAAATCTCTTTTCCCTCCCGAACAATCTTCCCTCGTAGCATGGACCTCCGGTCCTCAACATAGTCTCCTGCCAAAAGTCTTGTAATTGCACCGTCTATTTCTCTTCTCTTCCGAATCTCGGTCAAATAGCCGAGGTGCCCGGTATTGATGCCCAAAATAGGCACTTCCATCCCTTCCAGCACTCCCGCCGTATGTAAAATCGTACCGTCTCCTCCAAAGAGTAATGATGCAATCTATATTTGTAAAATCATCCCCTTTGAAAAATTTTTGTTTAAAAACAGCTCCGGATGAATCTTTCTCTCCACAAGATTCTGCAAAATAATATTCTGAAAACTCTCCGCATCCTCTTTTTTTTGATTCACAATCAGTGCCAGTTTCATTTCATCAGACCTTTCTAGTATAACAATCTTAGCTTTAAAAAACCATCTGTAGATTTCATCTTATTTTACACGATAATCCCTGTCTTGCCTATACTTCATAATCGGACAAGCTTTTTCTCCACTAAAAACCGCAGTCTCTTCATGCATCACTTACGCTCATCCGAGCATGCACTTAAAAACAGCGGTTTCCGGATTCCCCACCTTCCCTCTCTAACGAACTATCGTTTTCTACCGGGACTATGGAAATGACCTTATAATGTTAGTTGTTCTTTTCTTATCCTCTAACTTATTCTGCTTACGTATTCTCTCAGTCTTCCTTTTTCTTTCTTAAGCTCTTCTTTCATCTCCTCTTTGTGCTTCTTCACTTTGTAAAGCCAAAGGAGAAGACTTCCCGTCGTAAAAAACGTCGCAAGAGCGTATAGCATCATACTGCTTTCATCGCTAGTCGCCATTTTTCCTTGCTAGTCGTAGAGCTTTGGGAATCACCCCTGTAATTTCCCGACCATTCCTCGCTCTGCCCCCAGTACCTCTCTTTTTTTGTATGAGGCGCGGACAGCTGATTGGATGGAGGAAGTCCTTTTTCGGAAAAGAGCCAAAGACTTTTTCCGTCTTCGTTGCCTTATAGGAGTTTATAAAAGGTAAAATACTCCGTTTCTTTATTTTTCCCCTTCCTTCTTCCCGTGAACAATGGCATAGAGGTAAGGAGAAACTGCATTTCCTTTGGCATCTATATCCGCTTCCAGCACTTCTATCTCAAGTCATAGACCGTGCTGTCATAGTGAAAAGCCCTCATAATTTTTCTGTTCCTGCTTAATCTTATAAAAATATCGTCCCGGTAAAAAAACAACATCTTTCCGAAGCTGCGATCTTCCTTCTCGATTCACTTCGAATATCCAAATAGTAGGGTTCCGGCAAAGAGTTGCGTTGGGACTCTCAACAGAGGGTTCCATATAGACACGAAAATCCGTAACGGGAGTATCATCTCCAAGCAGTTCCACACTAAAGGAATCTCCACTTTCACCGGTGGAAGTGTGCCGAAGGCACTCTCTCCCGCTCTGGAGGAAAAGACCAGTCCCGAAGAAATCATCAGGGGTAAACACAATTAGGCAAACGATTCGTTTTCCCCTCCCCATATTTTTTTCCTCTCTTTCTATGGATTGATACGGGCAAAATACCACCATTCGTCCATTGGTGGAAGCAGAGACACAAGTGGATAAGCTGATAATCTGATCTGTATCCTTTATATTAATCTCTCTATACTGTTGGGCATTTTTCCGGATATATCCCAGAAATCCTCCCATATTGCCATCCTTATCCAAAACATTGTAGATGTAGGGGTCATAGGCATCCCCCTCAAAACACGCAAAAATCTCCAACTTCCTTATCTTGTCCGGTAATATCAGGCTTCCTGTCCGATGCGCTTCGAAATATTCCGGTTCAATGAACTGCATTACATCTCCGTACATCCCTCCATTATCCATGTGGTGTCCGTATGTCAGGATATAGGGGTCGGAAAAATCGGGCTTGTTCCGGTAGCTCATAAAAATGGAACCGGAAAGGGAAAAGTTCCCCATTACATCTTTATTGACATATTCCATATCGTTCTCCCCCTGTACCATAGGGTAGTCAATATGGGTGTCGTCAATGGTAATCCAAGCCCGAACATCTTCATTTATCATAAGGAGATCTTGGAAGCTTAAGCTTCCATCCTTATCTGCGAAGGGCTTTAACGCCATCAGTTCATTGTTCAGAAAGCCCTCCTGCATGGTCATATAGGTATACCAAAGGAGAAGCTTCCGTAGCTCATCAGAAGAACCATGAGTATTACCGCAAAAACGACAATCACTTTGTCCCCGACTTTCGCGGCAATCACGCCAATGTTCATCTTCCGCCTCCCCGCTTATTCTTCTTTTCTCTTGGTCAAGAACATAAACGCCATACTGATGGATACAAAAATCATCATGGCATACGGCACTACCGTAAGGACTACACCGGTCGGCGTAATCTCATCCACATGGTTGTGGTAGAGAAGACCCAAATCATTCGCAGTCAACTGTCTGGATACTTCAGCGGAGAAAGAATCCGGGTCCGTAGAAGTAGCATCCGCCTTTAAAACCTTGGTCGGCACCGCAATGGTGGTATCCTTATTCGCATCAATCAAATCAACGGACTTATAGCCTGTCAGATCCGACTTTACCGCACCGACAAAGTTCTTGTTCTGCTCCTTTACCACTACTGTAGTGCTCTTCGGTAAACCGATGATTTCCACCTCATCATCGTGCTTCAGATTCCGTACTGCAGCGTTAAATTCATCAATGGTCATAATCTCATAAGTATTGGGAGCTGTCGCAGTGAATCCGGATACTTTACCTTAATTTGCATATCTTTGTTGTCATTTCCTGCAACGGTCTGAGTTGCGCCGTGCAACAGTTGAATCGTAAAGGGGAAAAGTGTATCCGTCGGTACCAAACCGGAAATTTTCTTTTTAATCTTTAGCTTTCTCGGGATATACCTTGTATAACCCTGTGGAGTAAGCTGATTTTTTCCTTTTTGTTTACCGCCGTCAAAACCGGAGTTCTTGTGCTGTGCCCACTTATTTCCGGTTGCATTATGATCCTTATCCGTATCTCCGCTATGCATTACGTAACCATAAATTTCATACGTTATGACTCCTGCGTTATCTTTTGATCTGACATAAACATCCAAAAAACGCTCTCTTTGATAAGGAACATCTGTTTCGCCTGCTCCATTATCTCCTTTTCCGCCAATATCTTCCACATCGGTCTTATTGGCTCCCTCCGGATCACTCTCTGTAATAACGAAGCGATATACTCCCGGTTTTGTAAATTGCGTAGTGTCAAAGCTGAAGCTGACCGTCTTGGTAAAGGTCTGTACATCCGGTGCTGTAATCACAGCGGTAGGAATATTATAGGTATCCGCCTTAAACTCCGCAGTCTTCTCCGTACCGCCTGTAATCTGTGCCGCTTGTCCGGGCTCTACAAGGATTGTATTGGTTCCGTCCGAAATCGTAGTTGTCCCCTTTTTGTAGGTCGCCGCAACATCCGGAGCGAGACCGGCATTAATGGTGTCTACTGTACCGTCGTCTTTTACCGGACGAATCGTATATTTCCATTTAACATAGGGTTCATCTACACCTTCCGTTCCTCCATCTTCCACCAAAATCACCTTATCAAAAGGATACCGTGTTTCCCAAAGTTTGACCGGTCGAGTGTACACCGACGTTTGCAGTTCCTGAGCCTCCAAAAAAACTCAGGTTTTGGTCTCCGTCAAAGTCTCTTGCAAAAACCTATCGATGCCATCGCAATGACCATTGCCGCTGCCACCATACAGCTAAGCCATGTTTTCATTCTTTTTTTCATCCTTCTCCCTCACCTCTTTCTTTATGCTGCTAAACCCTGCCTTCCTGCAGATGTAAATGCTTTCCAACCGCAGTTCTCGGCTTTACCGTTCCTTTTCTCCTGCTTTTCATCCTCTATTTTCTGCAGGAAATATATTAAAATACTACCTCATGTATGTATATCGGTATTATTTTTAATATATAAAGGCAGTTTTATCTTATCGAATGATTATTTTTGAGGGAACGAAAGCCTGATGAAGTCTGCTAAAAATCACTTTTTCATACAAAAAGGGGCTGTATCAAAATAATTAAGATATTCCTTGCAATATAGGTCTGAATGCGGGGTAGTCTGAGCCGTCGGTACTTGCGAAAAACAGAGAAACGCGAGTTTTTCGCTTAGTATCCGTTACGAGGCGAAGCTAGCGAAAGCGTGCTCCCAAGTTCAGACCAATGTGCTAGAAAAATATTTTGATTTTTACGCCCTACTTCTGTTTACATGTATTGTTTTTTTAGTTTACTGCCCGCACAGAAGAACAGGTAAAGTAGAAAATCTGTCTATCCTTTGCAAGCTCCTGCAGTAAAGCAAGACCTTTCTTTCCTTTTTCATCATCAAAAATGACTGAAGGATCATCCAGGAAGAGGACCGGCTTTTTCTCCCGGGAACATAGCATCAAAAACAGCGAGCTTTAAAGCAAAACGACAGAGATCCTGTAAGCCCTCACTAAAATACGCCAGATTCCTACGGATTCCCCTTTCTATAAACTCAATTTCCAGCTCATCCGTAATAGCAAATTCCTGCTCCACTCCGCATAGTGCATGGAAGTAGTGAACAAAGCCCTCAAGGATTGGTCCTCTATACTCGGAAGAAAGCTTCCTTTGCCTTCTCCATGTATTCTTTGCATGCCCTGGAGGATGTGAATCCGCTCCTCCATTGCAATTCTTTCCTCTCTTGTCAGCTAAAAGTCTTCTTTCCTGCTCGGACAGGGCTTTCAGCCTTTCCACTCTATCTTCCCTTTCCTCTCGCTTCTCCCTGATTCTGTCCCGTAAGAACTCCTGCTCTTTTCTTACTGCATCAAGCTGTTTCTGACTCTCTTCAGGGAAACATACTCTTCCTCAGAGATTTCCTTTATTTCTCCTTCTTTTTCCATAAAAGCAGCCAACTCCTCTTTTCTTTCTTTCTCTTCCTTTTCCAAGGAAAGCATATCCTCCAGCTTATGGAAACGGGTAAGCAACTCTTCCAAAGATAGAATTCTAAGGGACTCCGTCTTTCGTCTTTTCTCTTCTTCCAAACTCCTCTTTCCTGCAGTAGCTGTTTTTCTCCTTTTCTCCGTAAAAACGGCAAAAAGCAATGCAGGACAAAAAGCAGCGCAATCAAAGAGAAAGACTTCCGGGAAGCGGAAGAGGAGACCTGCAATTTTAAGAACAAAAAGAAGGAGAAAAAGTCCTGCAATAAAAAGCAGAAGGAAGGGAAGCGGATTTCTCTTCTCTTTCTCTTCCTCTACTTCCGGAAGAACAGACAGAGCAGGCTGTTCAGTATCCTTCTTCAGTAAAAGCAATCTTCTCTCTGAGCTCCTGCATCTCCTCCTTCCAAAGATTGTCCCGCTCTAAAGAACTTAAATCCTCGTATCGCTCCTGATAATACCATTTTTGCATTTTTCACTAGCAGAAACAGGTATTTTTCCAACTCTTCCGAAAAGTTTCTTGTACTCCACTCTTTTTTTCCAAGGCTCTCCTTTTCCAGAATGCCCTTCCGGACTTCTTCTGCCAGCTTTTCTTCCTCTTCTTCCTTCTTTCTGCTCTCTTCTTCCAGACAGAAGCACTTCTGTTTCTAAAGCAAGCGCCCGTTCCTCCCTCTTCCTTCTTTTTGGAAGAGTCCTATACAAGACTCTCCTCTTCCATTTTCTTCTTAAAAAAATGGCACCGGTTCGTCGATTCAGGGGAAAAGTGCATTGATGGCATCTTTTTAAAGTATCCTGCACCTTTTGGAACTTCTTCATATCTTCGTCATCATCGGAAACATTTCCAAGCTTTGCATGTACGGTTGAATTAAAGTGAAGGAAAAGGTCCTCATGGCTGATCATGCAAACCCTTTGAAAGGCTTCACTATCCAGAGAAAACAGCTCTTCTCCTATATTTTCCGTAAAATCATGGCTATCCTTCCCGTTTTCCTCCAAGAGACGAAAGCTGTCCTCCGCCTTTCTAAGCCCAAAGCTCCTCTCCAGGATATAATTCTTTCCATTTTTCTGAAAATGGATATTCCCGCCGAAGCTTCCGCCTTGAAACGGCATGTAATGCTTCCTCTCATTTTCGGAAACATCCTGCTTTCTCTCGCCGGATAATCCGTAAAATAGGATGTGAAAGAAATGCATCAGGGTAGTCTTCCCTTCTCCATTTTCCCAAAGGAAAGGATTTAAGCCCTCCGAAAAGTCGAAGTTCTTCTCCTTCCACTTTCCAAATTGTGCTATATGACAAGATTGGATAATCATAATTCTTCTCCCTCGTAAAGCCCGATTCCGAGCAAAATAATCTTTTCCTTTTCCTCTTCACTCAAGCTTTCGCTATCACTGACCATGCGTAAAAACTCACCCTTTAAGCTCTTTTCATGGATATAATCTTCTTTTCGAAGCACAAGCCGACTTTCTTCCTTGACTTCTACATAAGAGAATCTCTCAGAGAGTGCTCTCCAGATAGCGAAGATTTCGTTCTCCTCAGGACTCTTTTTCCCCCTTTAAAGAGAATCCTTAGGCTGTCTTTTCTCCGTACAAGCCTCTTCCTTTATTTTTTCTTCTATCTTTTCCAAGGCGGAGAGGCTGTCGTCTTCTTCACAAAGCTCCAACTCTAAAATCCGGAACTCCCCCTCTTTTATGGGAATAAATTCGTTTGGATTTCCTTCGTTTCTTCATTTACCTCCAGATAGAAAAATCCCTTCTCGCCCTCTTCATCAAAGCCTCTTCCTGAAGACAACCGGGATAAGCATACCGTATGCTGCCAAACTGTCCTTCTCCTCTTTTATGGATATGCCCGAGAGCAAGATAATGAACAGGGTAGCGGGAAAGTGCTTTTAAGGAGATGCCTGCATTGTCCTGCACCTCGTTTTTCCGCATCCTTATCCTGCTGCTCTTCTCTGTCTCCCCATGTATCTCTACCCTGCTGCACTTTTCTATCTGTCTGGGCATTTCTATCCTGTTCAGTACCTCCCTCGTTCCTAAGCCCTATATCGGAAGCAGAATCTAAAGGATATCGTATATCCGACTCGTAGAGATCTCCATGCAGCATGAAAAGATTGCAGTCCTCTTCCTTGAAATCCCAAAAGGACTGCCCCGAAAAACCGTCTTTGTTTCTTTCCGTACTTCCGTAATACTCTTTTCCTGCCAAAATCAACTTCTCATTTAAGCGATATTTCTTCCCTCCCTTTGAAAAAAGAAAGAGATTCTTCGGCAGGTTTTCCTGAAAGCGAAAAGTATTTTCCGTGTCATGATTCCCTCTTAAATAAAAGAAGGAAATATCGGGATTTCGTCTTATAGAGGAAAGAAAAATCTCCATCGTAGAGCGGGATACTACTGCACTGTCAAATAAGTCTCCCGCTATCAAAACAGCCTGTACCTTTTTCTCTATACCATAAGAAAGGAGCCTGTTCCAAGCCATAAGTAAGTTCTGCCTCCTCTCCTCCGCCTCTTCCTTCGAAAAACGGGAAGAAAATGCAGAATCCAAATGTAAATCCGCTGTATGTATCAAACGCACCATGAAAAGTCCTTCCTTCGTCTTATCCTGTTCTTATAGTGTTGTTATCCTATTTCTACGCTGTTTCTATGCTGTTCCTATCCTGTTCTTATTTCATTCTTCCTCCCTACAGCATTGCAACCGAACGCTCCAAAATCCCCGTCATCTTTGCCATAGCAAGTCCATAATTGCAGATGGGAATCTCCCTATCCAGAAAATCCCGGTACCGAGATTGTACTTCTCTTTCACTCAGCATACAAGCACCACAATGAATCATCAGCCTGATTCCTTGGCGTTTTTCTTCAGAGAGAAAGCCCTTTCCTCCTGTAAAAACAAAGTCAAGGGTTTTTCCGCTGTATTTCTCTATCATTCTCGGAAGCTTCACCGTACCGATATCTCCGCACTGTCTGTGATGGGTGCAACCTTCCGCAATATGAGATCTTATCCTTCTTCCAACAGATCCAAAGTCGCACTAGCCTTCCATTGCATAATCCAAAAAGCCCTATATCTTGCCATAAGAATAGAAAAAGGAAGTTAACGGATATTCTTCTTAGGACGCTTTCCACTTCTTTAAAGACCTGCAGATCCAGTTACCTGAAGCTTCACTTTGTTTCCGAGGCTTTCCATAACGACTTTTTAATTCCTCTACTTGCGTAACTATCGGGATGGCATGGTAATCGAGAAGATCTCGGATTGCCATCTGCTCAAAGTAAAATAAGTCTCCCCTTCGGTGCAGACTCATCAATCAGTGTCCACAAGAACAATGAAGTCTCCCGCTTCCACAAAGGTAGGAAAAAGTCTTCTTTCTTCCGTTTTTAGGAAGAAACTCTGCCAAAGCAGTTTTAATTTCTTCAATGCCTTTACTTCGCTTATCGACTTCGCCCTCCTTGCTTTCTTCGCTTCCGGAAGTGTATTCTCTGCATTCACTCCCTTATCTCCTCCGGCTCCGGTAAAATCACCCCTTCCCTCCGAAAAACAGACCGGAGATAAGCTTTTATACTTTGGATGCCGTATTCTCCCTTTTTCTGTTCTAAGGTTTCCAGTGCTTCTTCCAGCACTTCCCTCTCCGTTTCGCTTAATCTGTCTGCTTGACTGAAAATCAGCATCACAGGGATATGTTCCTCTTGGAAAACTTCCAAAAGGAGCCGTTCCGTTTCAGGAATCAGCTCCTTTCCGCTTTTCGCCTTTGTAAGACTCTGCTTTTTTTGCTCTGAAACTTTACTATGAGTAAAAACAGAAGGAGACTTCTCCTTTTCAAGTCCCCTTTGAAAAACCCCGGCATTTTCCTCTATAAAAACCTTCGCAGACAAAATAAGCAACGCGAGATCCGTCTCACGAATTACCTCTTTACTGCGAGAAACACGCATTTTCCCAAGACTTCCTTCGTCATCGATTCCCGGAGTATCAATAAGAACTACAGGGAGTAAGAAACAATATTTCCATGGATTTTCTGACCGGATCTGTCGTCGTTCCGAGGGTCTTGGAAACGAGGGAAACTCTCTGCCCCGCAATAGCATTGATCAAGCTCGATTTCCCTGCATTCCTCCTTCCGAAGAAGCCGATATGAATACGCTCACTTTGCGGGTGTAGCCTGCAAGCTCATAGTTCCTCCTTAACAAAAAATGCGCTTATCTTTTATTTTTACGGCTGTCGCTACGGAGGACAATCTGAGCCGTGGGTTCTTTTGTTTTTGGTATTGTAAAAACTTAGAACCCCTACGTGACGAGGTTAGCGGGCGATGTCTCTCCGTGCGATGTCCGTAAAATATAAGATATGATATTTTCTCGTTGTAGTACCAAACAAAGTTAGAAATAGAAATCCCTTTTTGTTGGACTGATAGATACTCTCGATATGTTCCCCTGCAATTCTCATTCGCTTTTCGTTCGGAATTGTAGTCAGTTCCTCTTTGATCAGCTCTTCTCCGCTTTTTCTGGTTTCGGGACTTGCGTAGTCTGTCAGGTACTCCGCCAAGGTCATTAAAAGCGTTCAGGGTGACAGCAGTTTTTGGATCTGTCCTGATTTGCACAGTGCCGCCAGCGGTCACCGGTTCTTCCCTCTCTATAGCAGGCGGTGCAGAAAGAGGGAATATAGCCGAGATCCATAAGCCACTGGACCACCTCATCGAGGGTTCTTTGGTCAGAAACATCAAATTGCTCCGTATCATGCGGTCTTTCCTCATCCGTATAGCCTCCAACAGAGGTCCTTGACGCACCGGAAATCTGAGAAATTCCCATAGAAAGTGCTTTCTTTCGAACTGCTCAGACTCTCTTGTGGAAATAATCATGCCGGTATACGGCACGGCGATACGAATGCAGGCAATAATCTTCGAAAAGATTTCATCGTCAATCCCGTTATCAAACTGAGTAGGATCAATGTCATCCGCCTTCTTCAGTCTCGGTACGGAAATGGTATGCGGTCCCACACCGTGCACTGCCTCCAAGTGTTCTGCATGCATAAGAAGTCCGGCAAATTCATAACGATATTTGTCGAGGCTGAAGAGCACTCCGATTCCCACATCGTCGATTCCGCCTTCCATGGCTCTGTCCATCGCTTCCGTGTGATAACGATAGTCATGCTTCGGTCCGGTCGGGTGGAGCTCCTCGTAAGCCTTTTTATGATAAGTTTCCTGGAAAAGAATATAGGTTCCGATGCCGGCTTCTTTCAGCTTTCGGTAATTTTCCACTGTGGTAGCCGCAATATTGACATTCACTCTACGAATGTCTCCGTTCTTATGGTGGATGCTGTAAATGGTCTTGATACTCTCTAAAATATATTCAATCGGATTATGTACCGGGTCCTCTCCCGCTTCCAGAGCGAGTCTCTGTATGCCCCCATATCCTGTAGGGCAATGACTTCCTTTCTGATTTCCTCCTGCGTAAGCTTCCTTCTTGCAATCGTCTTATTTTTCGCATGATACGGGCAATAGGTACAGCCGTTTACACAGTAGTTGGAAAGGTAGAGCGGAGCAAACAGCGATACGATTTCCGTAAAAAAGTAGGTTTGATTTCTTCCGTAAGTTTGATCATTTTTCATTCAAATCAGGGAATTTCACAAGCCAAAAGGACAGAGGCTTCTCTATGATTCAGTCCTCCCGCAATGTAGCTTCCAGTTTGGATTGTAAATGGGTTTTGCTTTTTCTAAGATCGATTCGATATAGGCTCTGTCGTTCTTCTTTTTCGTCTGCAAAACGAAGAGTCTCAGAATTTCCTCATGGAAATGAGATTCTTCCGCTTTTAAAGATTTTTGGATTGTAGTTCATGATGCTCCCTTCTTTCGGTCCGAATCTTTTTGAATTTAATGAGAAATCTGCACAATTCCTCTCTTTTCCCTCATTGTCGCAGTAAATCCTTCTAATGAAAAAAAGTATTCCCTTCGACTTTTTATTCAAAAGAACCATTCCGTTCAGATAAAATAAATAGACTGTTTTGATATTATGATTTGTTTCTGCACTTGCTTTTTGTTTCTCTCGCTCACAGCAAGGCGGTCTGTTGCTCATTTACTTTTTATTGTTCCTTTTTACTTTTTGTTGCTCTTTTTACTTTTTATTCTATTTCGCTCTCTTTCTCTTTTTCCATCCCCCTATCCACTAAAAGTTCCGCTCCGATTGCTTTCATTTTTCTTCTCTAAGTCCCGCTCTGCACTGTGCAGACTCATCTCCCGTACAAATTTTATTGTCGTAAAGGAGATATTTCTTCCTGACTTCTGTCGGTGAGAGATTCGGCATGAGCACATTAGTACGGAAAGAATCCCCAGCTCCCTTCCATGCTCATCAATCGTGCCGAGTGCCGTTGTTGCCGGAAGAAGGAGATTGAAGCTAATAGAGCCGAAGAAGTGCTAAAAAGAAATAAGGTCTCTCTAAGACTTCCCGCCTTCTCCTTTGCAAATCTTGTTGCGTGCTGCGGGATAAATGGTCCGATTCGCACATATCCGGCTGAAATTCCTGGATAAAGTAGAGGTCCTTCGTCAAGGTCTTTACCGTCTGATGAGAGAGCCTACCATGAAGCCGCAGCCCACCTGAGAAACTCGATTTCCTTTAAATCCTGCAAGCAACGCATCCTTCTCTTCCAGCTTAATTCCTTTGGATGGAGAGTACTGATAATGTTCTTCATCCGCGGTTTCGTGACGAAGCAGATGGCGATTCACCCCCGCCTTATAGTATTTCTCATAGGACTCTGGACTTTTTCCCCGATAGAAAGGGTTATCGCACAGTCAGGGTATGCTTCTCAGTGCCGTAACAATGTCACAATACGCTCATCCGTAAAATAAGGATCCTCTCCTCCCTGCATTACAAGGTCCGAAATCCGAGGCGATAGCCCTCCTCACAACAGGAAAGAATCTCCTCTTTAGAAAGACGATACCGCTCCACCTCCGCATTTTCCCTTTGAATTCCGCAGTAGTAGCAATTGTTCTTACAGTAATTCGTTAGCTCAATGAGTCCTCGTGTATATACTCCGTTTCCGTAATGCTTCTCCGTGCATTTCCTTCGCAAGGCTTCTTGCGAGTTCTTCATCTTCCTCCGTCCTCTCCTGAAGAATCTTCTCATAGGCGGAAAGACTGAGTTGATGCTTTTCAGAAAGAAGACGCAAGAGTTCGGAAATACTTTTCCCCTTTTCTTCTGAATACGGAATATATCCGTGCTCACCCTCAGACGGAAAAAGCGCCGGGAAAAGCTCTCTCTACACACACTGGCATAGGTAGTTTTTCACGCTGATACCGGAAATGTTTCGATTTTTTTCCTGCAAGTGCGGAAATGGTATCATTGAGGAGCGTCAAGGCAATCGATACGATATGCAGATTTTTCTTCTCGTAGGTAAACCCATTCTTCCCACGATATAGTTTCCGTATTCATGAAGAAGCGTATTTAGCTCCTCCACGGAATCTCGATTTTTCCACAATAATCGCCATTACGGCAATTCTGTTTTTCCTGTTCCATTTCTTAAGCCTCCTATACATAGTCTGTCTAAGCTTCAATATTCTTCTAAAAACAAGTTCTCCAAAGACGGCTTCCTTCTTCACTTTAAAAAGGCTTGATTTCAAAGAAAATTTTCACTTTGATTTTTAAGTATAGCATATTTACAGAATTGATAAGTATTCGTATTTATAACAAAATCCGACCTTATTTTTGTGAAAATTACAGTAAAAAGAGGATGTATCGCTTGATACACCCTCCCTTTTATAACTATAGGTCTGGAAGCGAGAATCAGATTGCCCCATTTTCAGACCTATATCTTGAAAAGCTGATATATAATTTTGATTTTTTTACAACCGCTTTTTATGCGGGAGCTCTATCCAAAAGTCAAAGCATGACCGATTAGCTCCTGCAGTTCCACTTTAAATTCTTTTGCAAGTTCCTTTAAAACGATCGTCTACCAGATACTTATTCTCATAGGCGGCAAGACGTTCTCCGCGAAAAGACTTCACTTATGCCGTGCGCCTTTGCCTATTTTCCGCATCATGCTGATGGAAGATTCATTATCCGCATCAACTCTTCGCGGAATATCCTCTCTCCTGTTCGCCCGCTTTAGAGATTCATCAACAGCTGTAAACTCTCCGGTCGATTCCCTGCCCTGATACTCTCTTTTTAATGCAATGAAAAGCTCCCAAGGCTTTGCCCGGAGATTTCGAATTCCTAATATCCTAAAAAGACACTGTTTGAATCAAAAATACTATAGTAGAGCTTTATTTTTCTGAAAAGAAGCTCTCCCAAACTTTCTCTAAAAAGCTTTCATCCGTAAATGCCTCTTTGATAAAGGAGAGTCATCCTCCACCTCCAAGTACCCCCTACAATCTTTTTCGAAATCGCAAGAAGACAGAGTCTCTCCCTTCGATTAGCAACTCCCCTTCTCTTGGCAAAGCACTCGGGTCGAAGCTGGGACTCCGTTTTTCGGGGCAATCTTCTTCACAAAGTGTTATATCTTCCTGCAAGTCAGAAAAGAGGCTGCCAAACCCCTCAGCTGCCCCTTCCTTCTCGTCATATTCTATATGTAATCTGTCTTGTCTTTCTTCCAGTCGGTCTAACAGCTCTGAAAACATCATTTGTTCCTTCAAATGGATGTTTCTATCCTCCTTCTTCATTTTCATAGGCACCTCTTTCTGTGGGTCGCCAATCTACATTCTTTTTTTATTATTCTACTCCTATGAATCACGACTTTCTAGAGGATTTTTGCTATAAAAGTTTTTGAATAGGCTATTGATTTTTACATATACTCTAAGTTAAAATGAACTATTTAAAAGTTTTTGTTTATTTTATCAGAATAATTTTTCTGCCCTGCCGCTTTTTCATACGATTCATCAAAGCAAATCCCACCCCCTCTTCCGGATAGCTTTCTGAAAAGAATCAGATTGATTCCTTCTGCATCGCATTCCGCAAAATCCGAAAAAGATTGTGTGTCATGGATAAAGGATCCTCTCGCCTTCCAAGAATCTTCAGTCTGATCTTTTTCTTTTCTGCCATCTCCTGATAGAGGGGTTTTGTTTCTTCCGCGCAAAGAATGGCTATCTTTTTTTGAAAAGAATCCCCCCTCTCCTCTTCAAGGTACTTTGCCATACTTTCTCTAACCTTACTCTCCGCGCCCTTATGCTCTAAAGAGCGAAACAAAATCATCTCTGCTTTCGGAGCATAATGGCGATACTTCATTCCAGTGCCTTCGGTACAAAACCGTCTTCCATGCCCTTTCCGAGTAAGGTAGGATCTATGTCCGGCTTCTCTCCGAGTACCTCTGTAAGATCCTCCAAAGTAATTGCTCCTGGTCTTAAAAGAGTGGGTCTTTCCGTACTCATATCCAAAATAGTGGACTCTACTCCGATACCGACTGCCCCGTCATCGAGTATGCCTTCGATTCTTCCCGCAAGGTCATGGTACACATGAGAAGCCTCTGTCGGACTCGGACTTCCGGAAAGGTTCGCAGAAGGTCCCGCTATAGGAAGCCCTGCCTTTTTCTATCAGCTCTAAAGTCAGAGCATTGTCCGGGCAGCAGGTGCCACGGTATCTAAGCCTCCCGTGCTTTCCAAGGGGACTATTGCCGATAAAATGAGTGTGAGCGGTCCGGTAGAAGCTGTCCATAAGGAGCTTCGCCTTTTCCGGAACACTCTCCACAAGAGGAACCACTTCTTCTATTTTTTTGAAACATGAAGAATCAAGGGGTTGTCCGAGGGACGCCCCTTCGCCGCATAGATTTTCCGCGCCGCTTTGCTATCAGCCCATTTCCTCCAAGACCGTAAACTGTCTCCGTTGGAAAAGCCACAAGCCCGCCTGTCCTCAGAATCTGCGACGCTTCCTCGATATCCTTTTTTTGAAAATATCCTTGTTTCCATTACTCTTGTCTCTTTTTCACTTTAATTTCTTTTTCTATTTTTCTATCTTATTTTTTTCTATCTTATTTTTTTCTATCTTATTTCTCTTATTGCTTTTTATCGCTTTTATTGCTTTTCTTCGCCTTTATCGCTTGAGAAGACACCCTCTCTCCGATTTTGCGTATCCTTACAGAAACATAGCCACAACATGGGGATTCCTTTACATCCTTAATCCTTATTCTCCTGTAAGGATAGACCAAAATCCCTCCGGCTCCTGTCCCAGCTTCCAAGCCGCAACGCCCTGAATACCATTTTCATGAAGAAGCTTCATCTTCTCTTCCATAGATTTCTCATCTTCCATCCAGATTTCTTTCTTCTCGTCGCCGTCCTGTATACTTCCATAGTTCTGACCGATGTCACTGAGCCATTCGAGGGAAACATTTTTCTCCGTAATCCACTCTTTCGCCGCCTTAATGGAGAGCGCCTCGGAGCGGAGCTTTCCGGACTTATCGGTAATCCAGACTCTTGTATAGAAGGGAAGGGCAATGATGATTCTGTCCTTGTCCATAACTGCCGCCGTCTCTTCGATTCCACGGCTAACATAGGAAAGAGAAGATACCGAACCGGCTTCTTCCGAGCCTGCATAGTGCTCGTCATAGCACATAATTACAACATAGTCGCAGATTGTTCCCAATTCTTTAATATTGTAATAAGCGTTATAGGGAAAGGAACATAGCAATCCACACTTAAATATAGGTCATTCTTTCTGCAGGAAATGAGCTCCCGCATAAACTGAAGATAATCCCGTGCCGCTTTCTCCGGAAGAGCTCAATATCACATTGATTCCGTCAATTCCTTTTTCCCTTCATATCCGAAATCAAAAGCGTCAATGAGCTTTGTTCGCTTCGTTCCATTGGAAAGCAGCGTCTTCAGATTGATTTTTCCGGCATCAAAGTTGTTTACTGTGGCAAATACTTTTCTTCCCGTACTATGGGCAAGCTCCACATAACTAGCATCGCTATAGGGAGATTAATTTCCTTCTTCATCCTTCATCACATACCAAGTGGGAGCAGGATATTGACTCCTGACGCATTGGGAAGAAGTGTCTGCAAACCTTGGTTGGACTCACATTGGTAATCTGATGAAAAAGCAAGCACCGGATGAGTCCCTTCACCCAGATTTTTTTATGACTGTACTCCGGGTCCTTAAAATCGCTGCTGCGTTCCTCGCTTGTGGGCTCATTGAGACGACTGTTTCGAAGATAACCGATAAAGCCGTCCTCCGTCTCCACCTTGGACCACTTCTCCATTTTTTCGAGGATAATCACCTTAGCTCCCTCTTCCAAATCGGTAAGGATCGGACTTTTAACCCCGCCTTGCACACGAACCACCTCTTTTTTTCTTAAGGCTTGCTACTGTGGCAGAGCTAAATTCATTTTCAAAAATACACGCTTATGCTCCGTATCCGTATAGCTGCGATTTAAAACCGCAGTATGCTTTTCAATAAGAGACAGACTTATGAAAATGCTCTTTCCCTCGGTAAAGAAATCCACTTTCCCGTCCTCCCCCTTTTCTCCGTCGGTAAAAAGAAGGAGCTTATCCGGAAGCGCATAGCGAGGTTCTTCTCCGTATCGTCATAGTAAAAAGCGGATATTGAGGTTCTTCACCCACAAAAGCCATAGGGTAAATACACTTCTCCGTCCCGCATCCTGCCCAGTGTCAGCTGTTCTCCATCCTTTACCTTCTCATGATTCAGATATATCTCTACATTATCCCCGAGACGGAAAAAAATAACTGTTTAAGTCTGCTCTTTCCTTTGTCGGCATATATTTTTTCACATAGTAATATGCACCAAAACCGGCATTGCCAATAAAAAAACCAAAAAGATAAGAAAGAAAGGAAGGATACTCCGCCCCTCCCTTCTTGCTCTCTTTCGTCCGCGTGTTCTCAGATCTGAATAATCTCTCTTCTCCATTTTCCCTCTGCTTTAACTCTATTTTGACTCCTATTTAGCGTTTCATTCCATAAAAATCCACATCTTCTATTGATTCTATTCCTTATTTCTTTCCTTGCAAGGCTTTCCCGGGAATCTCCATATATTTGTAGAGCTTTTCTTGCATTTACCACAAGCCATTCTCCGGGGACTTCTCATTTCTTTCCGTTCCGCTCATATAAACCCCTTTTTCGGCTTTATGCATTCTCCTCCAGCCTTGCCAGCTTCTCCGCCTGATCTTCGGTAATGAGAGGATCAATCACAAGGTCCAAGTCACCACCCAAAACGGCGTCCATATTGTAAAGAGTAAGCTTTATGCGATGATCCGTTACTCTTCCTTGCAGGGAAATTGTAGGTACAGAATCTTCTCCGAACGGTCTCCGGTTCCAAGTTGCGACGCTTTTCTTCCGCATTTTTCCTTTTTGCTGCTTCTCAGCTCAATCTCATAAAGTCTTGCACGAAGAAGACGCATCGCCTTTTTCTCTGTTTTGTACCTGAGAACGCTCTTCCTGACACTCCGCAACCATTCCGGTCGGAACATGGATGAGACGCACCCTGCAGATGAGGTTTTATTGATGTGCTGTCCGCCGGCACCGGAGGAACGGAAAACCTCCATCTTGACATCAGCAGGGATTGATTTCCCTTCACATCTTCACTTCCGGCATAACGGCTACAGTCGCGGTGGAAGTGTAGATTCTTCCGCCGCTCTCCGTCTCCGGAACTCTCTGCACGCGGTGTACTCCGGACTCGTATTTGAGTCTCAGGTAAGCCCCCTGTCCGTTTACGATAAATACCACTTCCTTCAGACCGCCGGTCCCGTTTCATTGAAGGAAACGGCTCCAGTCTTCCAACCTCTTTTTCCGCATAGCTGGTATACATTCTGTATAAAGAACCTGCAAAAGAGCCGCCTCTTCTCCGCCGGCTCCCCGCAGTTTCCATAACGATATTCTTGTCGTCATTTTTCATCCTTCGGAGTAATAAAAGCTGAATTTCCTTCGTAAAGGCGCTCCTGATCTTCCTTTGCCGTGGAAAGCTCTTCCTTCGCCATCTCGATTAAGTCCTTGTCCTTTTCATTATCCAAAAATGAAAAGGGCATCCTTCTCGCTTTCCTCCGCCTTCCGAAAAGCAGTATACGCCTTGTAAATGGGCTCCAGATTGCTCTGCTCTAAAATCAGCTTCTTATATTGGTTGATATCGGAAACCACCTCGGGAATCGTGAGATTCTCCATGATTTCCTCGTAGTGTTTTTTAACTTCTTCTAAATTCTCAAACATTTCGTCCTCTTTCTGAAAACTTTGCTCTTTTCAGGCCGTCTATTTTAAAAAATTCCTGTTCTATCGCTTCGCACTGTAGCCTCTCAGCTCAAAAACAGCTTTCTTCATCATCTCATCAGACTTTTAACCACAGAGACTATAAACAAAAAGAAAGGGGCTGTCAAATTAACTTTACGGAAATAATTGCGGACATTTCCCCTTCATTCTCCTCTTCTAATTTCTTTAAAACAAAGTCCGAGATTACTATGTCTTTCCAAAGAGCGCAGTCCTTCTTTAATAAAAATCCCGGGACTCCCTGTAGCCTGTGTTTACGGAAAAATCCGATTCGCAAAGAAATTGCAGAAATTCTCCTAGAGCATTTTTATATTTTTTAGCAAAGAGAAAAGCATTTCTCTCCTTATCCTCCGAGGAACAGTTTAAGAGATTGTGTAAGACATGGTCTAAGTTAGAAGACATATAATAGCATTGATAAGGAATGGAATCCCAAACTTGACTTTGCCTGCTCAGCTTATCCATATTTTCACTTTTTGCTTATTTCGACTGCGAATTAAGGCGGCATCTTTACAACGAATCTCCGACAAGCTGTATTGCAAAGTTCTAAGGCTATGATCTTCTACCACATTTTCATCGGAAATAAATACGCCATCCGTATCCATAATATGAATCACTTTCAGAAAATCACTTTTTGCTGTAGTGGTTGGTCTTCGCATATTGTTTCAGTAAATCTCAACTTTACCTACAATATTTCCACTGTGATTTCCTTTCACACTGGTGATATCTCCGTGCATTACTTCCACATAAACCATATTTTTATCGAAGGCACGACTAAAGATTGCCCCAAGGGCTTCATCATCCGACGGGCCTTCTACTATGACGAAGACAATTTTTTTCCGCGCCATGCTACTCACCCGCCTCTCTCAGAGCCAAGGCTATCTCCACATTGTTGGTCATCTCATAAACCGGCTCATTTTGCTCTCCGAGGGACAATGTCTCGGAAGTAAAAATCACGCAGATTATTGGTTGTTTTCAAATTGGTAAAGCAGATGTAGCGGTTCTCCGGGATTCGTTGTTGTAAAGGCAATAAATCCCCGGTCTATCGTCTCCAAGGGACGCAGGTTATGTGAGGTGAAAATCAATTGTCCCTTTCCCTTTTCCGAGAGGATGTGCAGGATTTCTCCAGAAGATATTCGAATATCCCGGCATCCAGCTCATCGATTGCCACTGTAATGGAGGACTGATTGTACATTCCTATTAAAAGATGCAGCACGGAGACAATCTTCTTGATTCCTTCGATTCACAACGAAGCGGGATTTCTTTGCTGTTTTTATTGGACATAAGCTGTATACGACAGTACTTTTTCCTTCTCCGTTTTCCATAAGCATAACAGCACCTAGGGTCCGCTACGGAGATGGTAAGGTAAGGGATGATTTGCTCCAAAACACCATTTATGTTTTGAATCAATCTCTTCGCCTCCGGAAAAAGTTCTTCCGGTAGTTCAGTCGCCTCATCTAAAGACAGAAAATATTCTCCCGTTATCCCGTGTTCCTGCTTTTTCCGAGCTTTATACCGGATAGGCAGCTCTCCTAAATTAATCTTCCCTGTGCTGGACGCGCCAAGGACAAAAAGTTCGGTACGACCGTAATTTGCTAACTTAACCAAAATATCGATATGAAAGAGAAGTTCATCATTCGGAGTTTTACTCGCATTCAGCTGTTCAAAAAGCAGTTGCAAAAATGCCGCAGAAAAATAAGGACTGCACTTTCTGTTTTTGCCATCAAACTGATGAGCTTCAACCTTTCCGCAGTTTCCTTTTTCCTTCCAAAGAAAGTGCGTAATATTTTTAGAGACAATCCATTCCGTCCTTGTACTTTGCAGAAAAGTATGCTTTTTGATCCTCTTCTCCCCATCCGTATAGGCATAGCTCAACTTTTCGCTTTTTATTTCCAATCGACGCTTCTTTTTTCCCAGGGAATTCCACAGTTCCCCCCCTCTTTCCGATAAATAAGGGAACGCCTCCTCCGCTACCCCGGAAGCAGAAAACGATTCTTCTCCCTGTTCGTCCACCGTCAAGCAAACTTCATAATCTACATCATAGTTTTCCGTTTCCGAAACATAAATTCGGAAACGATAAAGAGCTTTGCCTCCTGCGAGTCCACATTGATATAGTTACAATACTCATCCGGAATCGACTTTCCGGAAAAGAAGCAATTTTAAAATATGCAAGGCATCGATAAGAGCCGTCTTTCCGGTACCGTTCTGCCCATAGAGTCCAAGAACGCTGGCTTTAAATGCCTTTCTTTTATTCACAAAATTCAATTTTCCGTTTTTTTACATTTTTTTAAACCGTTTATCTCTAAATCCGTAAGACGCAGATAGTAGTCCTTCATCTCTATTCTCCTCTTTGTTTCCCTCTCAATTTCACTTGTTTTTATTATATCACAGCTACAAAAATCTATCAACAACTGATATATCGAAATATTTTTATATCGATTTCCGCTTTATTGACATTGCCATAGTTAAAAAAATAGTCCCTGCATCGCTTACTTCCGAT